>ERZ808037.47-NODE-47-length-130352-cov-7.535559_pt1 | contig 130352 bp, 110 predicted proteins | sample MGYA00380190_ERZ808037 | MGnify/ENA primary metagenome ERZ808037 (study PRJEB31490, sample SAMN06133399) | mouse gut metagenome | isolation source: J9 | host: mice | place: China: Chengdu | collected 2015-05 ...
GAGTGGTTTTTTCCGGGTCTTGATGGAGCGATGGGGTTCCATCGCGACTGAAAGACACGGAAAAAAACGCCAACGAGTGGCCGGGCAGAAGTAATTTTCGTTCCGGCAATGTGTTACCTCAAAAAGGGATAATGTAGAAGTAACGCAACAAGAATAGAATCGAGGCAAAATAAGCCATCGTTTTCGCAATTGTGAGAAAGCGCTCATAGTTCCGGCATAAGCGACGATAATTGTCATGCCATGAAAAGGTCCGCTCAACTACCCACCGTCCCTCAAGGGGACGAAATTCTGAAGTCCAGGAATTGGATTTCACACATTCTATTTTGTACTCCGTTTCATTCAGTCGGGCCCCGAGATAGCCTTTATCCGCTTTTATCACTTTAATACTCGGATAGTATATATACATGTCTTTGAGCAGATTGCCGACACATTTTGAGTCATGAATATTGTCGGTCGTTATATCTGTCAAAATAGGATAGCCGTTTGAGTCGACCAATAGCTGACGCCTGCTACCCTTCACTTTTTGAAACCATCGACACCTTTTTGGGACTGAATAGTGAAGGCTCGCATATCATGGGTGCTTTTCGTCCCGCTCATCGGTCGTGTACATCCGGTACACTCCCTCTTCGCGAGCCAAAAACCACTCCATGCTATGCGACCCTGCTCTTAACAGATATTATTGAACCGGCTCTTAGGGAGGAGCTGGGCAAATACTTCTTTCTGAATTCCGGAGCCTGCAAGGCGGTTTATCGTGAAATAGAGTCCGACGCCGACAAGGAGTTCGAGAGCAAGCTGACCGCCGGCCCATGGGCAGAAATGGCCAATAAAAGCCATAAGCGACGCGATTAGCGCGGATTGTGCGAAATATGGCAAAAGATCGTAAAGAAAGCGCCGTACGGAAAGCCCGACCACGCGGCAGGTGAATACAAGTGTGACTGTCCACGTGACAACCGTCGCGGCAACCTGCCCCCACAGGAGGAGCTCAAGGCCGAGAACCGGGCTTGTCATCGTGGACAGACCAACAAAGGGCAGCGCCACAAAGAGAGCTACAATCGCGACTGTGTCGCGCAGAATCTCCATCTTCATAATCAGTCCGGCCTCACCTTTGGCGAGAAGGTAATTATTGTACAGGGAATTGAGGACCACAAAAATGCCCCGTAAGGCGAGGAGCTGGAAGAGAACGATGGAAGGGTCCCATTTTGTGCCGAACAGAAGATGGAATGCCGGACGTGCCATGACCATCATGCCAATCATAGCCGGCATGAGGAGATATGCGGTGAAGCGGTTCATGCGCGAGACAATCGCGCGAAAGCGTTCCGGCTCGTTCTGCACCGCGGACAGCGCCGGAACAAAGGTGGAGGTAAGGACCTGGCTGAGCGACGATATTCCCATCTTGCTCCATTTGTCGCTCTGAGTATAGTAGCCGAGAGAGGAGAGACCTACCCGGTTGCCGATGACGAAGCCGTAGAGGTTAAGGAAAACCGTATTGAGAAAACTCGTTCCCATCATGCGGGACGCGACTCCCGAAAAAGACCGAAGCGAGGAGACCGAGAAACGGAGGAGGGGCGTCCATTTACCCGTCATCCACAGGACCGCGGACTTCACACCTGCAAGGACAAGCGTCTGCCAGACGATAGCCCATGCACCGAATCCCTTGAGCGCAAGGATTATTCCTACAATTCCCCCGAGGAAAAGGCCGAGCGTATTGGCGACGGCAACCATCTTCACGTCCATCCGCTTCATCAGGCGATTGACCTGGACGATAGCCGATGCGTTGAGAATCAGGACTACGAACATTCCCCTGGAGAGACCTATGAGCCTGTCATCGCCCTTAAACAGATCGGCGATGAGAGGAGCGGCAAGGTATAACAGGGCATAAAGAAGAGCCGAGACGAAAAGATTGAACCAAAGGACCGTCGAATAGTCGAGTCGCGTCGGTTCGCGGCGCTGGAGAAGGGCGAATGAGAATCCGCTGTCGATTATCAGCGAAGCGAAAGCCTGAAAAATGGCAACAGCACCTACAAGACCGAATTCTTCAGTCGACAGAATGCGGGCCAGCACTATGCCTGTTATGGCGTAGAGGACTTGAGTGGAGACACGGTCGACGATATTCCACTTCAGAGACGAGGCTGTGCTTGATTTAAGGCTGATGGCTTGAGAGCAGAGTTAAGAAATTATTTGAGAGAGTCGATGAGAAGAGCCCTGACGCCCATTCCCCTCTGGCGAAGCTCCTCAGGACGGGTGAGATAATAGACATGCCCGCTGAGGCCGCTGACGGAGAGTTTTTTAGAGGGATTGCAGATGATATGTCCGGGGCCGATGCTTGCCGAGCGCACTTCCTCGGCGCGGAGCCCGCTGGCGTCGATTCGTCCGGTTCCGGCTATGAAAAGCTTGGCTTTATCCGCTTTGCCGTCGATGCTGATGAATCCTTTTCCCGCCGTGACCTTAGCCTCAGCCTGACGGACATTGACGTCATGGATGTTTATGGTTCCGTTCCCGATGACACGGGCCGAGAATTTCTCCCCAGGACCGGCAAGACTGACAACGACGAGCGAGTCGCCGCTGTTTGTGACACCTGTCAGTCCGGACGAGTAAACATGAAGAAGCGGGAGGTTTTGGGGAATGCCCTCGTCGATGTCGACCTGAACACGCAGATTGCTTTTGTTATTGATGAGAAGAATCTTCGAAGCCAGCTCGGGGTCGCATTCAAAAACCACCATACCAGCAGAATCGGGGACGCAACGGTATGTGACATTGACACCATTGTCGACCGACAGGGTGTTGAAGTCGGCAACATTCAGCCTGTAACCTGCGGCCGATGTCAGAGCGGCCGATGCTGAGAGGAGTGCAACACTGAGGAAGGCACGGGACTTTACCGGGGCATAGAGTTTCATAGGCTCGGGATAATGTTGGTTTCGATATGGGTGAGGATTTCGTCGAGTTCGGCATATGTGGAGGCCTTGAGCATTGCGATTCTCGTAGGACGAAAATTCGGTATGCTCTTGAACAGAGGTGATGCCGCGAGGTGTCGCCGGATATGCAGGATGCCGCGGTATTCGTCAATCCGGTCGATGCTCTCGCGAATCTGCCGACGCAAAAGCTCGAATTTACGGGCTACGGGGACAGAGGCGACGGCACCTTCGCGAAGAAGGGAGGTCATCTCGCGGAAAATCCATGGCGCTCCAATCGAGGCACGTCCGACCATCACGCCGTCGACGCCGTAGGTTTCAAAGGCGTTCACGAGGGCTTCGGGAGTCGTGATGTCACCGTTGCCTATGACAGGAATGTGCAGACGTGGATTGGCCTTCACTTCTCCTATCATCTCCCAGTCGGCTTCGCCGGTGTACATCTGCGAGCGGGTGCGTCCATGGACCGTCAGGGCCCGGATGCCGCAATCCTGAAGCTGCTCTGCGAGGGAGACGATTATTCTGGAGTTATGGTCCCAGCCGAGACGAGTCTTTACGGTGACCGGTAGCTCAGGGACAGCCTCGACCACGGCGCGGGTTATTTCCAGCATCCTCGGGATGTCGCGGAGCATTCCCGCTCCGGCACCCTTCCCCGCTACTTTCTTCACCGGGCAGCCGAAGTTGATGTCAAGAATGTCGGGACGAGCTTCTGCTACAATTCTGGCAGCCTCGACCATCGGACCGACCTCACGGCCGTAAATCTGTATGGCCGTGGGACGCTCCGCAGGGTCGATGTGGAGCTTGCGGGTCGTTGACGCGATGCTCCGTATGAGAGCATCAGCGGAAACGAACTCGGTATAGGTCATGTCGGCCCCCTGTTCCTTGCAAATCAGGCGGAAAGAGCTGTCCGTGACGTCCTCCATGGGGGCGAGCATCACGGGGCGGGAGCCAAGGTCGACATTTCCTATCTTCATATGCAGAGAGAGCTTCTTATTTGTCGAGAGCGTAAGAGAAAGTTCCGAGGGCGAAGTAGGCGGGAGTATTTAGGCCCCACTGGCCGGAGTCCGAACCCTCCATCGTGAAGACGAGGCGGTCGACAAGCGCGCCGCAGGTGGCAAGGTCAATCTGCTTGAAATTCGTCAGGTAAACATTGTCGGCGGCAAGATCGACGCGTGTCTCGCCAGTCTTCTGCCCGTCGAGAAAGCCGGTGATAATGAGGCGGAGATAATCCTCGGAGGTGAAGGGGCGGCTGAATGCCGAACCGTTCAGCATGACGAAGTAAGCGTAAGTGGAATTGCTGATCGAGGCCGTGAGGGGAATGAAAGCCTGACCGTCGGCAAGAGAAATCACGCAATCTTCGTCGCCTGTAAGGGTCTCGGGATGAGCGGGTTCGGTAACGTCGCAGTCGCCGATGATGTAGTTCTTGTGGCCGGAATGCCATTCGGAAGATTCCATAGCGGCCCACTGGTGGTCGAGCCATGTCCCTTCCGCGCTATAGTCGGTAAGGTCGAACACGGAGGACGGGCAGAAGCCGTTCCAGGAATAGTACTTTACACCGTCATATTCGGAGACCGTGGCCCTGTGGGTGAAGTGGACGCCGTCGATTATAACACCGGCGTTGGAGGACATGTCGTAGCATGCGGCCCAGTAGCCGTCGTCGTTGAAATCGGTAAACTGGTCGAGGCGGGTGTAGAACATTTCGCCCTCGAACTTGTCATCATCGCAGGAAGAGAGCCCGGCGACACAAAGCGCACACAAGGCGCCTAAAGGTAAAATACGGTTGAGTTTCATATGGTCTGAATGTTTATTACGCAATTAATCTTCAGGCATGATTTCCGAGGCATCCTTCATTTCCTCGTATTCCTGCCATTCAGGGTCGTTTTCGGCAGAGATTTCCAAAGGGAGCAAGGGAAAAGGAGCGAGGACACGGTTGAGAAATTTTCCGAAGGTGTCGGTGCTGAAGGTGTAGAACACCCATTCCCTGCGTCCGTCACCGGTGTATATGCCGGTCATAACGGCTGTGGTCTTGCCCTTGAGGCCGTCGTGGAAGGCGTCCGTCACCTGCTCCATCAGCTTCGCGGTCCCGTCGTCGGGGAAGCCCTGCGCATCCGGCGCGTACGGCCAGGCCACAGTGACGCGAATCGTGTACTTTCCCTTTTGGCGGAATGAGTCCACATCCCGTCTTCCGGTCACGATTATCGTCCTGCCGTCGGGGCCCTCAGCGGGAGAGGTCCACCAGTCGTTCTTCTCTGCCATTTAAGTATTGTTAAATAAAAAAGACACAGGCCGGAGTATAAGCCGAGTTATGTGGTGCGCCGGCTTTCCGCAAGCGGAGTTCGACGGCACCGTCTGTCATTTATCTGGAGCGCCGGAGCGCCCCGTTAGCAGTCTACCCCCCGGCAATGGACGAGCAGCCCTTAAATGCCGGTATACTTGACCTTGCAACCCATAAGGCGTGCGGCACGGAATATCGCTATCCCGCCCGGTGAGCTCTTACCTCGCCTTTTCACCCTTGCCGAAGCCCCCCGGAGGGAGCCGCGGCGGTTGTTTTCTGTCACGCTTGTCTACCGTTACCGATAGCTTTCCGTTAGAAAGTATGGTGCTCTGCGTTGCCCGGACTTTCCTCCCGCCCTATACATTGAAGGCAGGCGACAGACCCTCCGACCTGTGTCAGTGTTGTCTATGTTCTCTTTTAAATATTTTTCAGCCTCTGAGGATGCCGCGGCCCGAAGCCTTGATAAATTCAAGAATCAGGTCGAGCTCCCGGGAGGGCTCCATCATGAGGGGCAGGCGGTCAAGCGCTTCGGCGAAGTTCATGCCGCTGTTGTAGAGGATTCGGTAAATCTCCTGAATACGGCTGATGCTCTCATGGGAGAAGTTGTGGCGCCGAAGGCCTATGACGTTCACGCCCGTGAAGCTGATGGGATCGCGCGCCGCGAGGACGAAAGGAGGAATATCCTTGTTAATCAAAGCTCCGCCCTGAACCATTATGTAAGAGCCGAGATGACAGAACTGATGAACAAGAGTACCTCCGCCGATTACGGCGCAGTCGTCGACCACCACTTCGCCGGCGAGCTGGGTGGCGTTGCTCATTATTATGTTGTTGCCGAGCATGCAGTCATGGGCCACATGGCAGTATGCCATGAGCAGGCAGTTGTCGCCGACGATGGTCCGTCCCTTGGATGCGGTGCCTCTGTGGACGGTCACACACTCGCGGAGTGTGGTGCCGTTGCCTATGATGGCGAGGGACTCCTCGCCACGGAACTTGAGGTCCTGGGGCTGGGCGCCCACGACCGCTCCTGGAAAGAACGTGCAGTCACGGCCGATGCGGGCACCGTCCATGACAGTTACGTTGCTGATAAGGCGGGTGCCGTCGCCGATTTCGACATTTCCCTGCACATAGCAGAAGGGGCCGATCTCGACATTCGCGCCAATCTTTGCCGCGGAATCGACACATGCCATTGGATGAATCATAGTATTCTCTGTTTTAAATATTTCCGTTGTTAAAGTTTTACCTCAGCTTAATAGCTGTGAAGCTTATTTGTTCTTCACGATCTGTGCCATGAACTCGCATTCGCACACGCATTTCTCGCCAACGAAAGCGCGGCCTTTCATCACGGCGCAACCGCGGCGCATCTCGGTCATGAAAGACACATGGAAGATCAGAGTGTCGCCGGGGACGACCTTCTGACGGAACTTCACATTGTCGATTTTCATGAAGTAAGTGGAATAGCGCTCGGGCTCGTCGACAACGCTGAGAACGAGGAGACCGCCAGTCTGGGCCATAGCCTCCACAAGGAGAACGCCGGGCATCACGGGCTCCTGAGGGAAGTGCCCCTGGAAGAAAGGCTCGTTTGTCGTGACGTTCTTTACGCCGACGATGTAGCTGTCGGTTTTGTCGATGATTTTGTCGACGAGGAGGAAGGGATAGCGGTGCGGGAGGTGGTGGCGGATAGCCACATTGTCCATCAGGGGCTCGGTATTGGGGTTGTAGACGGGAGCCTGAACCTCGTTGCGGCGGATGTCGTTGCGGATTTTCTTAGCGAGTTGAGTATTTATTGTATGCCCCGGGCGGGTTGCGATAACACGACCCTTGAGAGGACGACCGATAAGGGCGAGATCGCCGATGAGGTCCATGAGCTTGTGGCGTGCGGGCTCGTTCTCATGGAAAAGCGGAGTGGTATTGAGATAACCGAAATGTTCGGGCTTGATATGCTCGCAGCCCACGGCATCGGCAATTTTGTCAAGCTCTTCCTGAGGGAGCGGAGAGTCGTAGATGACAATGGCATTGTCGAGGTCGCCCCCCTTGATGAGGTTGGCAGCCAGCAACGGCTGAATCTCACGGACGAAAACGAAAGTACGCGCCGGGGCGATTTCAGCTCCGAAATCCTGAATACTGTCGAGAGTGGCGTACTGGTTGGCAAGTACAGGCGACTCAAAGTTCACCTTAACGTCGACACTGAACTCATCGTCGGGAAGGAGCATGAGTTTGGAGCCGGTCTCGGGATTCGAGACTTCCATCTTGTGCTTGACATAAAAGTACTCTTTGTCGACCTTCTGCTCCTCGGTTCCGACAGCCTGAATAGCGTCGAAGAAAGGCTTGGCCGAGCCGTCGAGAATGGGCATTTCCGGACCGTTGAGCTTTATCAGGCAGTTATCTATTCCGGAGGCGTAAAGCGCGGCCATCGCATGCTCGATGGTGCTGACCGTGAGGTCGCCCTTTCCGACAACGGTTCCGCGGTTGGAAGCTACTACATTTTCAGCGACAGCATCGATTGGAGCCGAGCCCTCGACATCGGTGCGCAGGAGTTTATAACCGTGGTTCTCGGGAGCCGGGCAGAATGTGGCGTCAATCAGAGCGCCGGTATGAAGACCTTTGCCGGAGAGCGTGAAACTGTCCTTGAGAGTTATCTGTTTCATGACAGGATTGGATGTATTTGCGTGTTTTATGAATTCTGTTGAAGGGCTGCGACGGACTTGCGGAGACTGTCGACTTCTTTGTAAAGCTCAGAGAGCCGTTTGATATACACCGTGTTCCGGGCGAATTCACCGGCGGGGACCGCAGGATAGCCCATCAGCCGGCTTCCGGGAGCCACACTGTTCGGAATGCCGCTCTGGGCTCCGATGGTCGTGCCGTCGCCCACGTGGATATGACCGGCAAAACCGGTCTGGCCGCCGATTACGCAACGCGCACCGATTTTCGTGGAGCCTGCGACACCGACTTGCGCGGCCATCACCGTGTCATGACCGACCTCGACATTGTGGGCAATCTGGATGAGGTTGTCGAGCTTCACGCCATGGTCCACATATGTGCGACCCATAGTAGCCCTGTCAACCGTAGTATTCGCGCCCAGCTCGACATCGTCGCCGAGTTCGGCAATGCCTATCTGTTGAATCTTGTGGTAAACGCCGTCGGCATCGGGAGCGAACCCGAATCCGTCGGCCCCGAGGACCACCCCGCTGTGGAGCACGCAACGCGCGCCGACCTTACATCCAGGATAAATTTTCGCTCCGGGGTAGATAACAGTATCGTCACCTATGGTGCATCCGTGGCCTATATAGGCCTGAGGGTAAACCTTGACATTGCGGCCGAGCTTCACATCCTTTCCGATGTATGCGAAAGCACCCACATAGACGCCTTCCGGGAGGTCCACGCCGTCAGCCACGAAGGATGGTTCCTCAATGCCTTCGGGAACAGGCCGCATGGCCTTTGCCGCCAGGTCGAGAAGCGTTGCGAGACTGGAGTACGGGTCATCGACGCGAATGAGAGTGGCCTTAACATTTCCCTCGGCTACGAAGTCCTTGCGCACAAGGACAACCGAGGCATCGGTGGAATATATGAAATGCGAGTATTTGGGATTGGCGAGGAAGGTCAGGTCGCCGGGGCCGGCTTCTTCGATTTTCGCGAAAGAACCGACCTCGACATTCTCGTCGCCCTCAACAGTTCCGCCCAGCGACTGGGCTATTACATATGCCGGGAATTTCATTTTCAAAAACAAGAGAATCGCGGCCCGTAAGAGCCGTAATCAATTTCAGAGTGCAAAGGTGCGAAAAAAAATTGGGATTTGCCCTATAATATAGCCGAAAAGTACTCCAAAGCCACAAAAAGAGATTTTTTGGCGAATAAAATTTGCAAATGCAACAAAAACTCCATACCTTTGCACCAAGATTCACAAGCGCATGTGGCGTAATTGGTAGCCGCGTTAGACTTAGGATCTAATGTCGTAACGACGTATGGGTTCGAGTCCCTTCATGCGCACTAACGACGGAGGCATCTCTTGGAATGAAAGAGATGCCTCCGTCGTTTATCGGGCGACAATATCAGGCGAACACAAATGAAAAACCCGGCGACCATGGAGGCTGCCGGGTTATAAAATCCACACCAAAGGATGCGATGAAACTCCGAAAAGACAGGATTTGAGTGCCCGCCGCCCTTTGTAATCCGCCTGGTCCGGAAACCGAACTTCTCCCGGGGGGGGAGAATGGGGCCCGCCATTGGTCGGTCAAGCATGTCTCGGAATTTTATTTTGGTTTGAAGAGTTTCCCAATCTACTTTGATGTGGTATGGGTTTCAATTCCGTAACGCAAAGTTAGGGTTTTCTGTTCGCTAATGCAAATTATTTCACATTTTTTTGATGGAAAAATTTTTATTGCTACCTTTGTATGCCGTAAAACATAATTGTACGGCATTATTTCTCAAATCCAAGCGGACAGTATGTTAAAGAAAGCACTTGAAAAGGTAATAAACGAAGACATGGCCGAGGTCTGGTCGCTCCTCTCTCCGGAGGAGAAGCGTATTATTACGGACAATCTCACGCTCCACACTTTCAAGAAGAACCAGCTTATCTACGCCGAAGGCGATGAACCCGAGAATCTCTGGTGTCTTTTCAAGGGCAAGGTCAAGAAGACAAAGAAAGGGGTCGGCGACAGAGTCCAGATACTGCGTCTGATACGTCCCGTGCAATATTTCGGTTACAGGGCGTATTTCGCCGGGGAACCATACGTGTCGAGCGCAAGCGCGTTCGAGCCTTCGGTTCTCGGGGCGCTCCCACTCAGTATTGTCCGCGAAATCATACAGCACAACATCAATCTTGCATGGTTCTTCATCCGGGAGCTCTCGCACAACCTCGGAGGCTCCGACACAAAAATCGTGAACCTGACCCAAAAGCATATCCGCGGACGTCTGGCGGAGGCCCTGATGGTCCTTCTGGACAGTTACGGCTACGAGGACGACGGCGCCACGCTCAACATCTATATGTCGCGCGAGGATCTGGCCAATCTTTCAAACATGACCACGGCGAATGCAATCCGCACACTCTCGACCTTTGTAGCCGAGAAAATCCTCCTTGTGGACGGCCGACGCATCAAAATCATCAACGAAGCCGCGCTGAGGAAGGTCAGCAAGTTCGGATGATTTTTCCGTTCGGAGTTCTGGGGAGCCCGGATTTATAAATTATAGCCTTCGGCAGGCGGCGACGGTCCGCCACTACGGAGGCTATTTTTTTGTCGAGACCTTCAATGGCATCACCCTCTACAACGAGAACTACCGCCGTACCCCATTTTTCATCCGGGCGTCCGCAGACGTAGAAGTTCCGTCCGCCGAGAGCGGGCGCGTATTCCTTTTCCAGGATTTCAGGGTGGAGTTTCAGACCTCCGGAAATAATGACATTGTCGAAGCGCCCTTTCCACCTGAAACTCCGGGCGTCGATAAGCTCGACGCAATCGTTGGTGACAAGTTCGCGCCAGGAGAATTCATCTGACAGGATGCGCAGGCATCCGCGAGTATCGGTTGCGAAAGAGAAGCCGGGCATTGCAATGAAAGGAGAGTCCAGATCGTCAGTCACTCTCCGCAGAGCGACATGGGAACATGTTTCTGTCATTCCGTAGCTCTCCCAGGCGCAGATACCCGAAGCGACGATGGCGGCACGCTGGGCCTCGTCCATAGGTGCCCCTCCGATCAACAGATTGGCAATATCCGCAGACTGACGCAGGACCCCGTCAATCTGGGCAGGAACGATGGCGAGGATATCGAGATGTCCGACATGCGATAAGTCGGGGCAGGATTCCACAGGGACAGGCACTACGCCGCAAGCCGCGAGCTCACCGCGCACAATCATCATTTTACCCGCGATATATTCCGGGGAGAGCGCGGCCGCGATGCGACTTTCGCTGTTTATGCCGAAACGGGATATTGTAGCCCTTGCGGAAACTGCCATGTCCGATTTGGAGAGCCGGATTGATTTCGGCTTACCCGTCGAGCCGGAAGTATGAGCCAATACATACGGTGAATCGCTTCGCCACTCCCGGCGGAAATCTTCAATAGCCCGGATTATGTCTTCCATTGTTAAAAAGGTATTGTCCGCGGAGGTACATTCCAGACGGAATATTGTTTTCGTAAAGCTGACCCGTTCCAAGCCCCTGCGGCAGACTCGTCTTTTTCGCCGCCACCCACTGGGCGATGGCGTTCAAGCCGATATTGGACTCCAGGGCCGAAGTGGCCCACCACCCTATTCCACGCTCTCCGGCGAGAGATATGAGAGTGTCGGCTCCGGAGAATCCGCCGCACAGGGTGGGCTTCAGGATGATATATTGCGGACGGATGGTGTCGAGAATGCCGGCGGCCTCTTCTTTGGTGCGGCAACCGATGAGCTCCTCGTCGAGGGCAACGGGCACCGGAGACTCGCGGCAGATTCCGGCGCTCTCCTCCATCAGACCTGCTCTGAGAGGTTGTTCGATGGAGTGGATGGAGAAGCGGGAAAGCCTGTCGAGCTTCGAAAGGGCGTCGGACGGGCTGAAACTACCGTTAGCATCGAGACGCACAGTCAGATCGGAAGGCGAGAACTCACGGCGCACGGAAGCGATAATGTCGCATTCGTCATCGAAGTCTATTCCGCCAATTTTCAGCTTGAGCACAGAAAAGCCGGCCTCGATTTTCTCGCGGACCCTGCGGAGCATAGTCTGCTTGTCGCCCATCCATACGAGACCGTTGATAGGAATGCCCGCGATGCCGTCAAGCCAACCTTCAGCGCCGGGGAAAAGACAGCCGTCAGGTCTTTCCATATCCCGGAAGGCGGTCTCAAAACCCATCCGGATAGAACTGTACGGGCATCCGAGAGCCTCTTCGGGGTGCAGACAGAAATAGTCGAGCAAGGATTCGTACTCAGGGACATCATCTGCCGAAAGCCCTTTGAAGAGGCCGCATTCGCCGTGTCCTTCCCGGCCGGATTCCGTGTCGCGAAGGGTGACGAAGAAAGTCTTTTTTGACCACATGCTTTCCCTCGAGGTGCGGGCCTCGAAAAGAAAGCGGAGTTCGTACGGAGACCAGGAGGCAGTAATCATCCCGGGAACTGGGGATATTTGTCGAAGTCGGGATCGCGCTTCTCAAGGAAAGCCCTGGCGCCCTCCTGAGCTTCGTCCATCAGATAGTACATGAGAGTGGCGTCGCCCGCGAACTCCATCAGACCGTGCTGGCCGTCGAGCTCGGCGTTAAGCGCCCTTTTGATCATTCGGATTGCGAAGGGACTGCGTTTCATTATGGTCTCGCACCACTCCACCGTCACGTCCTCGAGGCTATCGAAAGGCACCACGGCATTCACCATGCCCATCTCCAGAGCCTCCTGAGCGGAGTACTGGCGACAGAGGAACCAGATTTCGCGCGCTTTCTTCTGGCCAACGCAACGAGCGAGATAACTGGCGCCGAAGCCTGCATCGAAACTGCCGACCTTGGGCCCGGTCTGGCCGAAGCGGGCGTTTTCCGAGGCAATAGAGAGGTCGCAGACCACGTTCAGTACATTACCTCCTCCGATGGAGTAGCCGTTGACCATTGCAATGACTGGTTTAACAAGGGAGCGGATAGCCTTGTGGAGGTCGAGGACGTTAAGACGGGGAGTGCCGTCGGTATCGCGGTATCCGCCGCGGGACTTATAGTTCTGGTCACCTCCGGAGCAGAAAGCCTTGTCGCCAGCACCCGTGAGCACCACGACGCGGATATCGGCTCGGTCGCGGCAAATAGCCATGGCGTCGAGCATCTGAGCGTTGGTCTGCGGACGGAAGGCATTGTAGACTTCGGGGCGGTTAATGGTGATTTTAGCTATTCCGTTGTAAAATTCAAAGAGGATGTCGCTATACTCCTTGATTGAGGTCCATTGTCTTTTCATCTGAAAAATTCTGAGAGTATTTCTGCGGAAAGTTCCGCGGGAGTGATAATATTAAGCAGAGCCGGACGGCCGGAATCTGAGAAGAAGCCGGGCAGAGAGCCGAGAAGCGATTTTTCGCTGTCAGCCTCGAAATAATCGAAACCGTAAGCCTCGGCAATGCGCTCGAGAGGGAGGCGTGGTTTAGCCACGAAGTATTTTTCGAGTTCCGGGAGGTCGCGGCTCGTAGGAATGAAACGGAAAATGCCACCACCGGCATTATTCAGCACCGCAATCCTCAGCCGGGGGGTGATAATCGGCAGGGACAATGCGCCGATGTCATATGCCGCGCTCATGTCGCCCGTTAGAAGAAGAGTGGGTCCTTCGGCAACGGAGGCGAAACCGACAGCAGTCGATGTACAGCCGTCGATGCCGCTGACACCGCGGTTACAGTGGACGGAAGAGAATTTGCCGTAGTTGCGGAACAGCTGGACGTAGCGTATCGCCGTGCCATTGCTTACCTGGAGGTGTATGCCTTCGGGAGCTCCGTCAATAAGAGTCCGGACAGCCTTGAAGTCCGACCACGACGCACGGGAGGCAAATTCTTCGGGCGACTCCCCTCTGACGGCCTTATGCCACGCCTCCGCATATTCCGGACCCTTTACGACACCCGTTGAAAGAAGGCATTCCACGAATTCATCCGGGTTCATGTCGATACGGGCGTCGAGCCCCTTGAAACAATCCACCGCGTGGTCCTGGTACCCTACGGCCCAGACGGTCATCCTGTCGGAAAAACGTCTGAGATAAGTCTTGACATGCCGGGAGAGAAGCGAACCGCCCATGGTGACGACAAGGTCAGGCACAAGATTATCCAGTTCCGGTCGAGCGGTTTTCAGAGCGGCGTCAATGCAGGGAAAAACGTTGCGCGAGCAGGAGGAGATATTGGACTGGGCTTCCTTGAGAACCACACACCCCGAGTCAGCGAGACGGTTTACGAACTCGTCCATCAGCGGATCGGGGTTCATGAATCCTATGATTACCAGCACTCTCCTGGCATTTGAATAGCCGAGAGCGATATTTTCAGGCAGGCTTCCGCCTACGACGCTGACAACATCGATTTTCCGGCCATGCTCGCGTGGAACCGAGTCCTGAACAGTTGCAGTGAGCGGTTCGGCGAGGCGGATGTTGATATGGACAGGTCCCTTGATACGTCCGGTTGCATTGGAGAGGACATCGTTGAGGCGTCTGTTCAGCCACCAGGGGCCGTCAGGCCCGGCATACTGTTCCTCGCTGACGTCCAGCGAGTCGCGGACAATGTTTGCAAGGGCTCCGGGCTGGCGGATTGTCTGCGAGTCGTCCTGGTCGATCCATTCCGCTGGTCTGTCGGCTGATACGACAACAAGAGGGACACGCCTGTAGTAAGCTTCGGCGACAGCCGGAGCATAGTTGAGAAGAGCTGTTCCTGAAGTGCAGACCAAGACCACGGGCTCGGAGGAGGCCAAGGCCATTCCGAGGGCCGCAAATGCAGCCTGCCGCTCGTCAATAATAACGTCGATAACGAAGGCTCCGGAACGACCGACGGCCACGATGAGAGGCGCGTTGCGCGAACCGGGCGACAAAACAACCCTCCTGACGCCATAGAGAGCCAGAAGGTCGCAGAGCATGAGGCATGTGTCCTTGGAAATCCTATCCATAAGGGGTGTAAAGTATGCTTTTTTGTCGTTTGCGACAACAAAATTAGCAAATTTAGCGTTAATTTTGCAAAGCGATTTCAACATTATGCTAAGATTTTTTCTCATATTCACTTTCGGCTTTCTTGTCATTTTTACCTCGGTGGCAAGCGAAGGGACTGATACGACTACGGTTACAGTTCCGGCCGACAGTCTTGCTTCCGATTCGCTGAAATCACTTCCATTTTATAAAAAAGGCATAATCGGCAAAGTATACCGATATTTCGAGGACACGAACAAGGTCCACGAGGAAAAGGATTTTGACATCAGTTTCATCGGGGGTCCGTATTATTCATCGGACACGAAATTCGGCATAGCCCTTGTCGCCGCCGGACAATACAGACACGACAAGGAAGACAAGACAATCCCCATGAGCGATGTGTCTCTCACGGCCAAAGCCACAACGAGCATGTTCTTCGAGCTTGGGCTCGACGGCAACCACATCTTTCCGCACGACCGCCAGCGGCTGAGCTACAGCGTGAGCATCAGCTACGTCAAGACGAGTTTCTGGGGAATAGGCTACGACATGGACGTCAACGACGAGAACGAGTCGAAGTACAAATACGTTTGCTCGAGAGCGGAAGCCGCCTACAAATGGCGATTAGGACAAAAATTCTTCATCGGTCCGCTGGCGACCTTCGACTACATCAACGGGCGCCAGTTCGAGAAGCCGTGGCTATGGGAAGGTGAAAGCGACAGAACCTTCAATGTCGGGCTCGGATTCACGGCTCAGATAGACACGCGCGACAACCTTACGGCCCCCAAAAAGGGGCTCAATCTCCGCCTCGACCAACGATTCAACCCCAAGTTCCTTGCCAACAAATACGCCTTTTCGATGACCGAGCTGACCCTCAGCACCTACAACGGATTCTGGAAAGGATGCACGATGGCTTTCCGCTATCATACTCGCCTGACCTACGGCAACACGCCCTGGGGCCTTCTCTCGACACTCGGCGGAAGCGACAACATGCGAGGCTACTTTGAAGGCAGATACCGCGACAAGATGGAGATGGACGCGACGCTTGAACTGCGGCAGCATGTATGGCGGCGCAACGGAGTCGTGGCATGGATCGGCGCCGGGACGGTGTTCCCGGAATTTTCGGCGCTGCGCTGGCGGATGGTGCTCCCCAACTGGGGCTTCGGCTACAGGTGGGAGTTCAAGAAAAACATGAACGTGCGTGTGGACATCGGCTTCGGACGGCACGAAAAAGGACTAAACTTCAGCATCAATGAGGCATTCTGACAAAACCGGGAGAAACGGCGGATTTCCGCATACAGCAGTCATACTGATGTGGCTGCTGCCATTGTTGCTGATTGTTCCCAACATCGGACTTGACATCACCGAAACGAACTACAGCATTCCTGCAAGGCTCGCGAACATATTGCTTCCCGCCGGGCTTTACACTCTGATTTCCGCATGGGGAACAAGGATAGGAAGAAAAATTCTCTTTTTCATACCGCTGATGGTGCTCTGCGCCTTCCAGATAGTCCTGCTGTTTCTTTACGGCGAGTCCATCATCGCGGTGGACATGTTCCTGAACGTTGCCACGACCAACTACCACGAAGCCACGGAACTGCTAAGGAACCTCGGGCATGCCATAGCCACCGTCCTCTTCCTCTACCTTCCGCTGATAGGCTCCGGCATCTGGGCGGAGGTAAGGGGTGCGCGCATTCCTGAGCGGGCCCTTGTAATCGGGCGCCGGACCGGCCTCGCTCTTACGACTCTCGGGCTGGCGGCCTTCGGACTGGCGTTCACAGCCGGCAACGGCTACCGACCCACCCGTGAGCTCTTCCCGCTGAACGTGGTGTGCAATATGTTCGAGGCCGCAGAGAGAAGTGCCGTCACCAAGAATTATCCCGAAAAGTCCGCCTCATTCCGGTATCATGCCATAGCCAAGGACGAAGGAATACCGGCGGACAGCGCCCAGATTATAGTTGTCATCGTGGGAGAGACGTCGCGCTCGAACCACTGGGGGCTGGGCGGGTACAACAGACCCACCACTCCGCTCCTGAGCGCCCGCAACAATCTTGTGTTCTACCGGAAAACGCTCTCTGAAAGCAACACCACACATAAGAGCGTGCCGCTTCTGCTTTCGCACCTTCCGGCCGCAGGGTTCAATGACTCGATTTACTCGACAGGATGCATAGCTGACGCATTCAAGGAGGCCGGCTACAGGACCGCCTGGATTTCAAACCAGGCCCACAACCGGTCGCTTATCGACTACTACAGCGCCCGTGCGGACGTGTGCGACTATATATGCGACGATCCGAAAGCCAAGGCTCCCGAATACGACACAGAACTTGCTCCCCGAGTGGAAAAGTTCATCGCCGGCCAACCCGTCGACACACGACTGTTCATCGTTGTTCACACCTATGGCTCGCATTTCAATTACAACGAGCGTTATCCGGAGTCAGACGCCCGATTTCTGCCCGACAATTCGGCCGAGGCATCAAGAGACAACCGGGAAGACCTCTTGAACGCGTACGACAATTCCATCCTTGCCACAGACAAGGCAATCGATTCCATCCTCTCAGTACTTGAACGGAGCGGGCGCCCCGCGGTGGCGGTCTATGCTTCCGACCATGGCGAGGACATATTCGACGACGACCGGGAGCGCTTCCTCCATGCCTCTCCGTGTCCGACCTATTATCAGATACACGTCCCGATGTTCGTTTGGGTGTCCGGCAGTTATGCGACCCTCTACCCTTCCGAATGCCGTACCCTTGAAGCCAACAGGGAAAAGAATGTGAGTTCGAGCGAAAGTTTATTCCACACAACGGTGGCCCTCGCCCATCTGGCGATGCCGGCACTCAAGCCAGAGCTCTCGTTGTGCTCAAGAAGCTACAAGGAGCCGACGCGCCGCTATCTAAACGATTACAACGAGAGCGTCCCGCTTCTCGAAAGCGGATTGAAAAAAGAAGACATCAGAATCCTCGACAGACTCCGCATCTCGAAAAACTGAACACACGCAACAAAAGATAAAGTTTTCCATTTCAAAGAACACAATTCCTGATTGTAAACTATTTACATTTTCAATCAATTCAAATAGTTTTCCAAAACAGAAAATTTTAGCAAAATATCGCAGTCAAAAAGTTTGGATATTCCGAAAATTTGGTGTAGCTTTGCAGTCACATAAAACGCTCAAAACCGCACACCAAATCCAAACCCCATGATACATACCGTAGTAAAGCGCGACGGCCGCGTTGTCGGGTACAACGAAGAAAAAATTAAGGCCGCCATCCGTAAAGCCATGCTAACGACAGAGCTCGGCGAAGACGAAGCCCTCATAAACAAAATCACTGACCGCATCGGATACACCGGCCGCGAAAGGATGACCGTAGAGGAAATTCAGGACCTCGTCGAGGACGAGCTCATGCGAAGCCCCCGTCGCGAGGTGGCAAAGCGCTACATCGCCTACCGCGACCAGCGGAGCATCGCACGCCGCGCCAAGACCCGCGATATGTTCAACGAAATTATCGAGGCAAAGAACAACGACATCACGCGAGAGAACGCCAACATGAACACGGACTCTCCCGCAGGAATGATGATGAAGTTCGCTTCGGAGACGACGAAACCCTTCGTAGACGACTATCTCCTGTCGCCGGAGGCCCGCGACGCTGTGCGTTCCGGATATATCCATATCCACGACAAGGACTATTATCCTACGAAGAGCCTGACATGCGTCCAGCACCCGCTCGACCGCATACTGTCCTACGGATTCATCGCGGGCCACGGTGAGTCGCGCCCCGCCAAGCGCATTGAGACTGCCAGTGTCATAGCGTGCATCTCGCTCGAGACATGCCAGAACGAAATGCACGGAGGCCAGGCCATCCCGGCCTTCGATTTCTATCTCGCACCCTTCGTGCGCTCCTCGTTCATCGAGGAAATAAACAACCTCGCACAGCTCGAAGGCCGCGATCTCTCGCATCTCCACAACGTACAACTCAAGGACTTCGAGAAAAAGCCCCTTGACGGGCTGACGGGCGAAGCGCGGCTTCTCCAGCATGCCGTAAACCGCACCGTTAGCCGCGTCCATCAGGCCATGGAGGCATTCATACACAATATGAATACCATACATTCGCGCGGAGGCAATCAGGTGGTCTTCTCATCCATCAACTACGGCACGGACACCTCCGCCGAAGGGCGCTGCATCATCCGCGAGCTTCTCCACTCCACCTACGAGGGCGTAGGCAACGGAGCGACAGCCATCTTCCCAATTCAGATCTGGAAGAAAAAACGCGGGGTGAACTATCTCGAGGGCGATCCCAACTACGACCTCTACCGTCTGGCATGCAAGGTGACCGCACGCCGTTTCTTCCCTAACTTCGTGAACCTCGACGCGACATTCAACCAACACGAGAAGTGGCGCGCCGACGACCCCGAGCGCTACAAATACGAGATAGCCACCATGGGCTGCCGCACGAGAGTGTTCGAAGACCGCTACGGCGAGAAAACCTCGATAGGACGCGGCAACCTGAGCTTCACGACCGTGAATATCGTGCGCATAGCCATCGAGTGCATGAACATCCGCGACAAGGAGGAACGTATCGCGGCCTTCTTCCGCAAGCTGGACGACGTTCTCGACATCGCCGCACGCCAGCTCAACGACCGCTTCAACTTCCAGAAGACAGCGCTTGCCAAGCAATTCCCGCTCCTTATGAGCAAGCTCTGGACCGGAGGCGACCAGCTTGCGCCTGACGACACCATCGAGCCCGTCATCAACCACGGCACTCTCGGCATCGGCTTCATCGGCCTCGCAGAATGCCTCGTAGCCCTCGTCGGCAAGCACCATGGCGAAAGCGAGGAAGCGCAGGCTCTCGGCCTCCGGATTGTCAGCCATATGCGCTCCCGGGCTAACGACTATTCCGAGAAGTTCCAGCACAACTACTCCATCCTCGCCACCCCGGCGGAGGGGCTCTCTGGCAAATTCACGGCAAAAGACCGCAAGAGTTTCGGCGAGTTGCCCGGAATCACGGACAAAATCTACTACACGAACTCGAACCACGTGCCTGTGTACTATCACTGCTCGCCCAAGCACAAGGCCGAGGTCGAGGCACCCTACCACGAACTGACCCGCGGAGGCCACATCTTCTATGTGGAAATCGACGGCGACGCCACACACAATCCCGAGGCCATCTACGACATCGTGGACCTCATGGACAAGAACAACATCGGCTACTGCTCGGTGAACCACAACCGCAACCGCTGCATGAACTGCGGTTATGAGGACGCAAGCGAGAATCTCACGAGCTGTCCGCACTGCGGCTCCCGGGCCATCGACCGACTCCAGCGCATCACAGGCTACCTCGTGGGCACGACCGACCGCTGGAACAATGCCAAGCTGGCGGAGCTCAACGACCGCGTTGTCCACAAATAAGCGTTCCCGTCCGGATGAAAAAACTGCAAGTCGCAGACATAGTCAGCGGCACGAGCGTTGACGGCCCGGGCCTTCGCACAGCGATTTATTTCGCCGGATGCGCGCACAGATGCCCGGGCTGCCACAATCCCTCGACATGGGATTTCGCATCGGGCCGGAGGATGAGCGAAGAAGAAATAGCCGGTGTCGCGGAGGAGAACGGCAACAACGTGACGTTCACCGGAGGCGACCCGATGTATCAGGCTGAAGGGATAGCGGAACTTGCCCGGCGTCTGCGCAGGCTCGGATACAGGCTATGGTGCTATACGGGCTTTCTATACGAAGACTTGCTTGGCGAGGACTCTCCCGCCGGCGCCAGGGAACTTCTCGCTGAGCTGGATGTGCTCGTTGACGGTCCATATATCGAAGCCCTGAGGGACACCGATCTCATGTTCCGAGGGTCGTCAAACCAAAGGATAATCGATGTTCCCGCAAGCCTACGGGCGGGAAAAGCGGTGCTCCACAGACTCAACTCGGGGCCCGAGCTTCCCGAATTCTGATTACTTCCCGGCAAGGAACTCAATCGCGGCGTCAAGAATGGCATCATGTCCCTCAAGCATTGCTTCGGGGGACATGTCTATCTTATAGCCATCCGTGGGATCTATTCCCCATTCAGTAAGATTTCCGTGAGGGTCGTAGACCGGACTCGCCGAAAAGCGCACGGACCATCCGCAAGGGAGCTCGGAGGAGAAAGGCATTCCCGCGCCGCCCCCTGTCCGGTCGCCCATGACCGTGACACGCGGAAGGGTTTTCATGACTCCCACGAAAGTATTGGCCGCGCTGAAAGTACTTCTGTTGGTGAGCACCACAACCTTTCGGAGCCAGCGGACGTGCTGGGTCTGGGGCTCGTAGTAATACTTGTAAGGTTCGGAAAAGTCGGAATGACCGGGGCCCGTCTTGTGGGAGATAGAGCCGGCAAGAATACGGTTTTCGAGGAAACGGCTGACGAGTTGCTCAACCCGGGTAATGTCGCCGCCGCCGTTGTCGCGGACGTCGATTATGAGGCCGTTGCACTCCTTGAAATTCATAAACATAACATCAAGGAAACTTTCGCCTATCGAATAGGCGAAAGAGTCGTAGCGCACATATCCTACCTTGCCGGGCAATTCCTTGTAGCTTATGCCCCCGCCGGTCGTATAGTCGAAATCAAGGTAATGTTCCTGAATGAGCCGCCAGTCGAAATTCTGCGGATAGTCGCTCCACCACTTGCGGTAGTAAGACACCGCGAAATAAGAGGAAAGATTGACGTGGCCATCCTCAAGACGGTCGAGCATGTCGGAACAGACGTCGAAAAGTTCGGACGACGGCATTCCGTCCTTGAGCCGGGAGCGGTATTCATCCCCAATCGCCTTCCAGTCTAGTCCCTTTGCGTCGAGGAAGCAGTAATGTTCGTCGATTACAGTCCATAGGGCATCGAAATTGCCGAAGGCATCGTTGTCCCAGTGATCGATGCCATGGCAGCCTCCCGCAAAACTGAGAGCGAACAGAAAGGCGATAGAGGTGATTTTTTTCATCAGTAAGCGGAAATGATGCGTGACTCGGCTTCGGACGGTCCTTCGGAACTGACAGAAATCCATTCCTGAGCGATACCGAAAATGAAAGAATGCGAGACAATGCGGGTGACGATATCAGAGGTCCTGGAGGAAAAAATCCGTGGTGCATACCCTACCCTTAGCATAGTATTTCCGAAACGGAAATCCGCAGTGAGAGTATTGTCGAGCCTGAAGAAATTGCCGGGCCATGCGGCGCGCACGAGCCCGGAATGGTTGCCGATATAAATTTCGTAATACAGCTCTCCGTAAGCCGGAGAGAAGAATATTCCGGTCAGGGGCATATCCACCATATATCGGAGCGACACCGGCACCTTCCCAAGGCGAAGCGAATATCCGGCTCCGACACGCGGACCTATAGTCAGGGAAGCTTTGGCTGCGGCAGGATTGTTGCTGTTCCGGGCGAGATAGAAGACACCGGCGTCAAGCCTTGCGAAGCCTCCGGCATACAGGGAGAAGCCCGAGGGTATACGCCAGCGGCGCATCATATCCCACTGAAGGGCGAGATTCAGGCGCCACTCCGCAACGTTGCGTGCGGGACGGTTGAGCGTGCGGTCGACGGCGAGCCGGCCCCCGAGTTCCATGAACCAGTGCTCCGGCTCGAACTTCATGGCCTGTGCGCGGGTATGGGAGAGGGCAAGCGACCATCCGTCGTAGTGCAGGGGAGAAAGATAAGTCTCCGCAAGATGTGCAGACCCGGCTTCGAGGGCATAGACGGAATACACCGGGCGGACGGTCCGAACGGAATCCGCCGATGAGGCGCAGGCTGTGGAAGCGACTGCCGAGACAGCAAGCAAGGTTATGGCATGGCGTAACCGGTTGAGCATGGGGGGGGTCAGAAAATTCGTTTTTGGCCCAGAAGTTCGTCGCGGACCTCTTCGTCACTGCGGTCTTCGGAGGGTTCGATTGTTGCCATCTCCCCGTCGGCGATTATATCGGTGACCACCGGTTCGGAGTCTTCATCCGACTCTTCCTGAACACCATTCACGGCATCCGGGTTGGGACTTATTTCCCTTACGTCGGCAAGTTCCCATGTCGTGAGCCTCTTGCCCTTTGCCTCGAATGATTTCAGGCCGATAAAATCCTCGGCGTCCACCGTCAAAGGCTCTCTTATGCTGTCGTTACCGCCGAAAGTCAGTTCGAAGCGCGCTCCCGGTGTGTCGGTCAGGAGAATCAGCGATGATTTCTCGTTCTTGCCGAGGAAGCGCTGGTGTCTTGTCGAAGGTTCGAAAAGGAAGCGTTTGATGTAGGGGTAGCCCTGGTCGGCGTCGTTGAGGATGGCGGTCCATTCTGTCTTGGGCCGGAACTTCTCGATGCGCAGGATGCCTTCCTCGTAGTGGTTTGTGGACTCGAATCCGGTAGTGTAGAACTCGCCGTTCTTGAGAATCACGAGCACAAGGTCGCGCCCCTGAAACTCGCCGAGGAACTCGCCGCGACCGTCGTAATTCAGACGCATGACGTCATGATCGAACCAGACTTCGCGTCCGCCCAGCGTCGAGGCCCCGCGTTCTTTAAGTGTGAAGGTGTGAACCTCGTTCTTAGTCACGAGGTTGCCCTGAGCGCTCCGGCCCTTGATGGCGAGCTTCGCGAAATCGACATCGAACTGGAGAGTCTTGAGACGCAGCTTGGGCTTGAGAGTCACCTTGACAACTTCTGCCTCGCCGTTGGGGTTCGCGGAGAACCATACCACACGCGAGCCCGGCAGTCCGGGAGTGAGGTTGTATTCCTTGTCGCGGGTGATGGAGGTAACGGCGAAACGCTTCATGTAATAAATGCCTCCGCGTCCGTTCTGATAGATGACATTATAGATGGTGCGGGAGTCGTTGCGCTTGAACACATTGACATAGAGCACGTTTTTGTCGACAAACAGCTTGTCGGCAACCTTCACAACCTTGTAGCGTCCGTCCTTGTAAAAAATGATTATATCGTCGATGGAGGAGCAGTTGCAGACGAATTCGTCCTTTTTGAGCGAGGTTCCGATGAAACCTTCCTTGCGGTTGATGTAGAGTTTCTCGTTGGCTTCGGCCACGGTCGAGGCCTGGATGTTGTCGAAACCGCGGACGGTTGTGAGGCGCGGATATGCCGAGCCGTATTTTTCCTTGAGGTCCAGGAACCAGCGGACTGTGACTTCGTCGATATTCTCGAGCTTGTCGAGAATGTCGGAAATCTTCATGCGGAAATCTGCGATTGTCTTGTCCGCCTCATCGGCATTGAATCGCAGGATGCGCTTCATCTTTATTTCAAGGAGCCTCAGCAGGTCCTCGCGCGTTATTTCACGGATGAACGACGGCTTGTACGGGTCGAGGCGTGAATCGATATGTGCGAGGGCCGCATCGATGTTCGCCGCAGTCTCGTATTCCTTGTCCTTATAGATACGCTCCTCGATGAAAATGCGCTCAAGGGTGGCGAAAAGCAAGCTTTCCCTGAGCTCTCCGAGGCGAATCTGAAGCTCGCGCCGGAGGATTTCGCGTGTTGAATCGACATTGTGGCGAAGCACATCGCTGACACCGAGGAAGAGCGGCTTTTTTTCGGAAATCACGCAACAGTTGGGCGAGATGCTTACCTCGCAGTCGGTAAATGCATACAGCGCGTCGATAGCCTTGTCGCTGGATGTCCCCGGGAGCAGATGAACTATTATGCGCGCCTGCTTGGAGGTATGGTCCTCGACCTTGCGTATTTTTATCTTGTTTTTCTCGACAGCCTTGAGAATGGAATCGATGACTGTTCCCGTGGTCTTGCCGAAAGGAATTTCAGTGACGGCAAGGGTGCGCGAGTCGATTTTTTCGATTTTGGCCCTGACTTTCAGTGTGCCCCCGCGTCTGCCGTCATTGTAACGGCTGACATCTATCAGGCCGCCGGTCGGAAAGTCGGGAAGAAGCTCGAACTCCTCTCCGCGGATATAAGCCACAGCGGCATCGATGATTTCATTGAAATTATGGGGGAGAATCTTCGAGGAAAGCCCCACGGCGATGCCTTCCGTGCCGTGTACAAGGAGCAGTGGAAACTTCACGGGAAGCGTGACCGGCTCGTCGTTTCGTCCGTCGTAGCTTTTGGTCCAGTTCGTGACCTTCTTGTTGAAGAGCACTTCGAGCGCGAAAGGCGAGAGGCGCGCCTCGATATAACGGCCGGCCGCCGCGGGGGCGCCTGTCAGCGTATTGCCCCAGTTTCCCTGCGTCTCCACCAGAAGTTCCTTCTGTCCGAGCTGAACGAGCGCATCCTTGATTGATGCGTCGCCATGGGGGTGGAACTGCATGGTATGGCCCACGATATTGGCCACCTTGTTGAACCGGCCGTCGTCGAGACGCTCCATCGAATGCAGGATTCGACGCTGTACAGGCTTCAGACCATCATCGATATTGGGAACGGCCCTCTCAAGGATGACGTATGAGGCATATTCCAGAAACCAGGTCTGATACATGCCGCGGAGATGGTGCCGGACGACATCGGCGGGGTCTGTATAAGGCTTCAGGCCGGAGAAGCCTACTGCCTCAGCCTCGGCGTCCTCGTCGTCCTGCGGCAGGTAGCCGGCGGAGTCGTCGTTTTCGTTAATGTCTTCGGGTGTATATTCGTCGCTCATTCGTGATAGGTGGTCGGTATTATAAGGTAGAGCACAAATTTAGTGATTTTTTTTGAGAAAATTGCGCGGGAAGTCCAAAAAAACGGAATAATGAGAAAAAAGAGTGACGGGAGTTTGCCGTTAGAAATATTCTGTGTAACTTTGCACTAATAAAAGTATGGACACTGCAACAACAAAAGAAACGCTCTCCGGCCCGAAGCGCCCGTATCGGTTGGGAATAGCCCTCAGCGGGGGCGGAGCGCGCGGTTTCGCTCATGCAGGAGCTCTCATGGCCCTCGAAGAGGCCGGTCTCCGTCCCGACGTGATTGCCGGGGTCAGCGCCGGTTCTGTTGTGGCCGTACTTTACGCCGCCGGGCGCAGGCCGATTGAAATAGCCTCTATTTTCGGCAACCAAGGGTTCCGGGACTTTGCGGAATTCAAGCTCGGACAAGGAGGCCTGTTTGAAATCAAACGCTTCGAGAAGTTTGTGCTCAACAATCTTGAGGGAGTGAAAATGCTTGAGGACCTCCGTATACCTACGTATATCGGAGCAACGGATTTCGACCACGGATGTCCTGCGGAGTTTCACACAGGGCCCATCGGACCTCGGCTGAGAGCCTCCTGTTCGATACCCGTTGTCTTCACACCCGTAAAAATCGACGGGGTGAACTATGTCGACGGCGGCGTTCTCCGGAATATGCCTGCATGGACTATCCGCGACAAATGCGACACGCTCATCGGCATAAACGTCAGTCCTATGCGGAAATTCGACACTTCGTCGATTATAGGCTCCGCTCTGCGGACCTACAACCTTATGGCGAAAGCCAATCAGGCGCAGGACATGGCAATGTGCGACGTCGCGGTTGAAATTACAGAAATTTCGGGATACAAGGTGTTCGACCTCAAGCATATCAAGGACCTGTTCGTCACTGGCTACCTCCACATGCGCCGCGCATTGCGCAATGCCGGACTGTGGGCTCCGGACAAGACAAGAGATACAGGGAAGATTTCGGACCTAACACCCCCGCTGGACAGACAGGAGGGCAAAAAACAATAGCGAAAGACCAATCATTATCTCATAGAACGAACGATGACATCCGCCATAAAACCGATAATCTACCAACTTCTGCCACGACTGTTCACCAATCAGTGCGAGACTCCGGCAGTCAACGGAAGTCTCGAACGGAACGGCTCGGGGAAATTGAACGACATTACGGAAAAGGTCCTTGCATCGCTCCGCGGAATGGGTGTGACCCACGTCTGGTACACGGGAGTTATCGAACACGCCCACAACGCCGACTACACCGCTTACGGGATTCCGCGCGACAACAGGCGCGTTGTGAAAGGCAATGCCGGAAGTCCGTATGCCATCACCGATTATTACGACATCGACCCTGACATCGCCGTGGACGTTCCGTCGCGCATGAAGGAATTCGAGGCGCTCGTCGAGCGCACCCACAAGGAGGAGATGAAGGTAATAATCGACTTCGTCCCGAACCATGTGGCACGCCAGTACCGTTCGGATGCAAAATCCGCCGGCATCGAAGACCTCGGGCAGGGGGACAACACCGACATGTTCTTCTCCCCCCGAAACAATTTCTACTATATAACTCGCCAGCAGTTTTCCCCGTCGATAGACCTCGGCCACGGACCGGACGCCTATGTGGAGTTCCCGGCCAAAGCATCGGGCAACGACTGCTACAACGCATTCCCCGGCGTCAATGACTGGTACGATACCGTCAAGCTGAACTACGGCGTCGACCCCGCCAACGGCTCGAAACACTTCGACCCCATTCCTCCGACATGGATGAAGATGCTTCACATTCTCCGCTACTGGGCGGCGAAAGGAGTTGACGGATTCAGATGCGACATGGTCCATATGGTGCCTCTCGAATTCTGGCAGTGGGCCATTCCCAATGTGCGGATGCACTACCCCGACACTATCTTCATCGCCGAGATATACGACGTGGCTCTCTACCGCCCCTTCATAGCCGCAGGATTCGACTATCTCTACGACAAAGTCAACCTATACGACACGCTCCGCGGCATCGAGACCCACAACGTCAGCGCGGCCGCGCTGACCTCATGCTGGCAGACCGTCGACGGAATAGGGCCCAACATGCTCAACTTCCTCGAGAACCATGACGAACAGCGTTTCGCCTCGGCCTTCTACTGCGGAAATCCGTGGCGCGCCATAGCGTCGCTGACGGTCAGCTCCATGATTTCCACCGGTCCCATGATGATATATATGGGTCAGGAACTCGGAGAACCGGGAATGGATGCCGAGGGCTATTCAGGCCTCGACGGCAGGACGACAATATTCGACTACTGGAGCATCGCCTCCCTGCGCATGTGGCTGAACAAAGGCAAATGCAACGGACGGCTTTCCCCGGCACAGGAGGAGTTGAGGAAGACATATTCGCGCATTCTCAAGCTCTGCAACGCCGAGCCGGCAATCCGCGAGGGCCGGTTCTTCGACCTTATGTACGTGAACTACGACAATCCGGGACTTAACCCGCACAGACAGTTCGCGTTCATGAGGAGCTCGGCGGACGAGACTCTTGTGATAGTCGCCAATTTCGACGACAGCCAGGCCGAGGTGAGCGTACACATTCCCCGCCACGCATTCGCATATCTTGACCTGCCGGAGGGCATCGACCCTCAGGCGCGGGAGCTTCTGACGGGCACCAAGGCCCGCAAGGTTTTCGCCTCGACGGAGCCCTTCACCGCCACGGTTCCGGCCCACGGGGCTGTAGTCTGGAAAATCACCCCTTCCGAAATCAAGCCCTTGCGCAAGACGGCTCTCCCCGGCAAAAAACAATAACGGACATCTCCAACAAACCACACATAGAATTACTCTACAACAAATTCTCATCAATACTCATCTCAAAAAATGATGAACCAAGCCCTTCCCCCATTCAAGATTTTCTCCGGCACCAATTCCAGATATATAGCCGAAGAAATCGCCAAAGACCTCGGTGTCGAATTAGGCAAGATGAACATCACCCGTTTTGCCGACGGCGAGTTCGAAGTGTCGTTTGAAGAATCCATCCGTGGCTGCGAAGTCTACCTTGTGCAGAGTACCTTCCCAAACAGCGACAACCTCATGGAGCTACTTCTGATGATCGACGCCGCAAAGCGCGCCTCCGCCTCCAATGTGGTCGCCGTCATTCCGTATTTCGGGTGGGCCCGGCAGGACCGCAAGGACAAGCCCCGTGTGTCTATCGCCGCCAAGCTCGTCTCCGACCTCCTCGTGGCCGCCGGCGTTGACCGCGTCATCACCATGGACCTCCACGCCGACCAGATTCAGGGCTTCTTCAATATCCCCGTCGACCACCTCTATGCTTCGTCCGTGTTCATCCCCTATATCCAGAGCCTCAAGCTCGAGAACATGGTTATCGCTACCCCCGACGTCGGAGGCGCCAAGCGCGCCAACAGCTATGCCAAGTACCTCGATGTGCCCCTGGTGCTCTGCCACAAGCAGCGCGCGAAGGCCAATGTCGTGGCAAACATGACCGTAATCGGCGACGTAAAGGACAAGAACGTGATACTTGTCGACGACATGGTAGACACGGCCGGCACAATCACAAAGGCCGCCGACCTTATGCTTGCCAACGGGGCGAAGAGCGTCCGCGCCCTCGCATCCCATGCCATCATGAGCAATCCGGCCAGCGAGCGTGTAAATGAAAGCGGCATGACCGAGATGATTTTCACAAACTCAATCCCCTTCCACAAGGACTGCAAAAAGTGTACTATCCTCTCCGTCGCCCGACTCTTCGCCGACACAATCAGACGCGTGCATTCCAACCAGTCGATTTCTTCCCAGTACCTGATTAAATAAACCCCTGAAATCAGAATACGGCCGCGCAGCGACTCCGCCCCGAGCCCTGCGCGGCTTTCTTTACCCGCATGAACAGATTTTCTCTCCTTCTTCTCGCCTTGGTGCTCAGTCTTCCGGCCATATTTGCATCCCGCCCCGACAGCTTCGAGGAAGACCCCTACGTCCTTCTCTGCGGCGAGGCGGACTCCGCAATAGCCCGCGGAGACTATCCAGAGGCCGTGGCACGTATCAAGGACGCCATTTCCGTCCGGCCCTACTCCGCCTCCAATGTCCTGCTTGAGGCAAACCTCGGAATGGTCTATTCCCTCATGGACTCGGATTCCCTCGCAGAGCTCACCCTCAGAAACGCCATCAGGGAATACCCCGACATGAAGACCGTACATTCCCGTCTGGCTAAAGTACTTCTGAAACAGAAACGCGACCGCGAGGCATATGAAGAATTCACCACAGTAGTCACCCTCGACAGCGCGGACACGGAAGCAAGATACTACCGTGGAATAATGGCTCTGTACGCCGGCGATAAATCCACAGCTGAAGCCGACATCGAGGTCCTGCGCTCACTCGAGCCCAAACTCGAGCGAACAGCCCTCGCCCTCGCCACGCTCTACTCCATGACAGGCAGAAACCGCGAGGCCATTCCGCAATACGAAACACTGATTGAAGTAGAACCGGCCCCCGAATATTATTCAGCCCTCGCAGGATGCCATCTCCAGCTTGGAGAGCTGAGCGAGGCGTCGATAACAATCGCGTCAGGACTGAAACTGTATCCGGATGACCCCGAACTCTACTACTACCGGGCATGGCTCAACCGCGACCGCTACCGCACCGACGAGGCTCGGGCCGATGCGGCCAAAGCCATACACCTCGGAGCCAACCCCGCCCGCGTAAAAGCCCTCTTCAATCAAAAAAGAGCTTCAGGCGCAAAATAGGCCGAAAAAAAGTCCGTGAAAAATTTTTCTATTCCAAAAATTCTTTCTAACTTTGCACTCGCAAAGGAGAAAGGCCGGAAGCCCAATCCCGAGCACAAAAGGAGCGATGCTCGAGTGGCTGAAGAGGCACGCCTGGAAAGCGTGTATACCCCAAAAGGGTATCCCGAGTTCGAATCTCGGTCGCTCCGCAAAACTGAAATCCCGCAGCAGAATTGCCTGCGGGATTTTTTGGTATTAAGCGATATCTCAATTATATATGTTCAGCAAAAGAATAGGGGTCAGCGGATTTTCCGGATCAGCGGATTTTCCCGGTGGGTGGCGGAGATGTCAAGAGTACAGTGTTGCCAGTCTGAACATGAAGAATTTGATGTCATCAACACCGCGGAACTGAGTTCTGAAAGCTTTGATTTTCGCATTGAAGGATTCCGCCGATGCATTGGTGAGCCTCCGTTCGAAATAGTTTATTATTGTGGTGTTGTGGTTCTCGAAGGTCTCCAGTACTTTGTTGAATTCATTATTTCCGAAAGCTTCCACTTCATTGTACCACCTGGCGATATTCAGTCTGGCGACTCCGGCAGAAGTTTTGAGACTAAAATTTCTCTAATTGATATTTACTTGTTTTGCAAGTTTTACAAGGCCGATTCATAGACGGTGTAAGTGCCTGATTGCCAATATTCAACATAAATACACACTCTATTCCTAAGAGATATTGCATTTTAGATAGTGCAAAAATGGTGCATTGGAAGAGGTTTTTGGGGATTAAGATGTGATGGTTTATAAAGAAATAACGCTGATATACATGCGGTTTGCACTATATATCAGCGTCTTAATTTTGTGATTCGGTCGGGACTCGAACCCGAAACCGTCTGCTTAGAAGGCAGATGCTCTATCCAGTTGAGCTACCGAACCAAATGTGTGTATGCGGGATTCCGTCATTTGCGAGCACAAAGTTAAGAAAAAAAATCGGGATATGCAAGTTAATCGTATCTCCCGCTTCCCGGTTTTCCTGTCTTCTAAGGGGCGATTTTTTTCAAAAATGCTGAGAATGCACGGACGAGTGTGTCGCAGTCGGGAGTCGGATAACGGTAATGGCCTGACTGAGGAAGAAGGGCAACTGAAATCTGGGGAGTGTCGGGAAAGCTCAGGGCGGAACGGGGAGATACCATTTCGTCGAGAGCGGAGAGCCAGATTTCTGTCGGCACGTTCAGGTTTCTGACGATGCCGCGGGTGCGGCGTATTTCTCTGAACAGTTCGAGGTAGCGCGGAATCCATCCGAGGTAATGAAGCGGATTAGGGTCATCGGAGATGCTGTATGCGGCCTTAGCCGCGCGGGCCCACGGGTCATTGATTTTCCCTCTCCATACCTTATATGCCGATGAGAACAGACGAGGTGTCAGTCTTATAGACAGAGGGGGATTTAGAAGGAAGAGTGCGTCTGCCTTGCCGCGGACGGCCGCATCTATGGCGAAAAGGCATCCCATGGAATGGGCGACGATGACAAGCTTATTTCCCGCGGCTTTAAATTCGTCTACGGCCATGGCCACCTGGGCGCGCCAGGCGCCCATGGAAGCCCCGGCAAATTCCTTCGGGCCCTTTCCATGACCCTCAAGCCGTATCGCCGTCGTGCTGACGCCTTCGGGTAGATACGGCAGGAGAAAGTCGAAATAGTCAGGCTTTCACAGAATTCCGTGGACGAAGAGCAGTCGGGTCATGGTCGTTTTTTCTCTTTGCCGGCAAAGATAGTCATATTTACCGAGACTATTCGTATTTTGCAGGATGAATGACGATTTTTTTGAGAATGAACCGGCGCGGAGGCTGCCTGACATTATTCAGTCATAAAAGCGAGGGGGTGTCAAAATTCAAATTCGCCCCGTGGGACCGGAGGAGGCCGGAATCATTCGTTTTCGAACTCGGAGAGCTGGCGGAGCTGCTTGCGCGAGGAGTCCTGAAACTTTGTAAAGAGGAGGAGAGCGCAAAGGAGTCCGAACGCGAGGCCTATTCCAAGGACAATTGCAAGGCCCCAGGCGGCTCCGATTTCAGTATAGATGTTCCTCCCGGATGTAACCTCGAAGAAGAACCAGATGGCCCAAAGCACAATAAGGGGAACTTCGACGAGCATCTGTATTCTCCGCTGACGCATCGCGGAGATGATTTTCTTCCGTAGGTCAACGACCGGGAGGCGGACGAAATCGGCCTGAGGGATGGCCAGGGTCCTGAAATCCCATACTACATCGATAACCATCATGAGGGATGTAAGTGCAAAGAAGAGCCATGAGGTGCCGAGGAAGAATTTCATTCCGAGGAAAATGAGAATCGAGAAGGGGAGAATCAGAAAAGCCTCGTACTTGACGAATTTGTTCATCCACGCAGAATCACCGGCCACCACCTTTCGGAAGAGGGACTCGGAGACGATTTTCTGGCGGTCGAGAGCATCGTGAAGGGAAGAGAGCTCAGCACGCATAGTCTCGAGCTCGTCGCGGTTTTTATCAGCAGTGTTTTCCATACATCAATTATTGTTTTTTTAGTTTTTCGCGTATTCTTACGAGTTTCACACCCACATGTTTGGCGGGAATGCCGACAATGGCGCCAATTTCCTCATAGGAGAGGTTTTCAAGCCAGAGGAGAACAATCGCGCGGTCGAAAGCCTCGAGGCACCGGATTCTTTCGCGGAGCATCTGCGCCTGGCGCCCGGTCTCGCCCTCGGGGGCGAGGAGCTCGGGCTCGATTTCGAGTTCTGCGGCTTTTCGGCGGCGCTTCTTCCGGTCGAGGGAAATGCAGGTGTTCAGGCTGGCGCGGTAGACCCATGTTCTCGGGGAACTTTCTCCGCGTAAAGAGTCGAAGCCGTTCCAGAGCTTGATGAGCACTTCCTGAAACAGGTCGTTTGCTTCGTCGGCGTCGGGAGCGAACATCAGGCAGACTGTGTAAATCGTGCCTTTCTGTTCGCGGACAAGACGCTCGAATGCTTTTTCTTTGTCGGTCATTTTTTTGTATCTCGTTTTTCCCTTAGACGCACGGGCTAACAGAAAAACTACACTGCCGGGAACAATTTTTCGCTCAGCGCTCGAGGACGGCAGATGCGAGGGTGTCGGCGGCGTGAATCACGGACTGAAGAGCCGACTGTTTAGCGGCCTGCCGGTAATACTTCTCGTCCTCCTTCGTAAGATTCCACGGGCCCATGTGCCATCGGATAGCACACACTTCGTCGTCGTCGAGATCGAGCCCCGAGCGCAGGAGCATAATTACAGATTTCTCGCCATGTCCGCAGGGGAACATCTCGTCGTGGACTTCGTAGACTTCCATGTCCTCGTATACGCCGATTTCGTTGCGGCGTTTTTTGCGGACGAGCTTGTAGCGGTCGCTCTTGCAGACGTCGTGAAGCAATGCCGTGACTGCTATTTTTTCGGGGGTAAGCTGAGCGGCGAGGTCGGGACGGCGTCGGAGAGTTGACTCGCGGATGTCCATTGCGGTGTCGTACACTCCAAGGGAATGCTCTACGAGCCCACCGGCGTAGCCGCCGTGGCCCTGACTCGATGCGGGCGCTTCGAAAAACCCCATGTCCGTGAGGTCTTCAATCACATACTCGATATTTTCGCGACCTGTCTCGCGAAGGATTCTGCAGAAACGATCCTGCATGCTTTCTGACTGTGGCATAATATTAAAAAATCAAAGGATGGGACTGAGGAGCCGGACAATGGACTCGACCACTTTGTCGGTCTTGGGGCGGCGCCTCCATTCCGCGGCCGTGACGCGTGAGCAGCTTAAGAGGTCGCGGTTAAAGACCTCGGCCATATACGCGTTCATGGCTTTGCTGTACAAGAAAAGATTGGATTCAAAATTATAGTCGAAACTTCTGAAATCGAAGTTTGTGGAGCCAATGGAACAGATCTCGTCGTCGATAATGACTGTCTTGGCATGGAGCATCCCCGCCTTGAAGCGGTAAATCCGGATTCCTGCCCTGAGGCATTCCTCGAAATAGGAAGCTGAGGCATTTGTGAGCATTCTCGAGTCGGATTTCTCGGGGACCATGAGCCTGACATCCACATGAGCCATAGCCGCTGACTGGAGTGCCCGGAGGAGTCCCTCCGTCGGGAGGAAATAGGGAGTCTGGATATATACCCTGTGTCGGGCCGAGGCTATTGCGCGATGAAAGGTCATGGCGATGTTGCTCCACTGGGAAGTGGGCCCGGAGGTCAGGAACTGCGCCCCTACCCCGGTAACGGCGCCGGGTCCGGGCAGGAAGATTTTACGGGAATCGGGGTCGGGATGCTCGTCGATGAGCTGACCGGAGGTGAAGTTCCAGTCGACGGCGAAGGAATATGCAAGCGCTGCCACTACGGGTCCTACGACCCTGGCGTGTGTGTCTCGCCAAATCGGAAAAGAGCCGCCGTCGATGTATCTGTCGGCCACATTCATTCCTCCCACATAACCGACGGCACCGTCGATGACGCAGACCTTGCGGTGGTTGCGCCAGTTAATCTTTGTTCCAAGCTGGGGGAATGACACCTTGAAGAAGGGATGGGTGTCGATGCCCTCGGCCTTGAGGCGTCTGAAAAAGCCGTTGCTGACGTTGAAAGAGCCCACGTGGTCGTAAAGGAGGCGCACGGTCACACCTTCCCTCACTTTCTCTACGAGCAATGCGGCGAACTCTGTTCCGAGGGCATCGTCCTCGAAAATGTAGTACTGAATGTTGATGAAGGTGCGGGCGCGTCGGATGTCGTCGCGCAAGGCGTTGAATTTGGAGGTGCCGTCGGTGAAGACCTCAACGGAGTTGCGGGCGTAATACTGGGCGCCGGTGAGGGATGTGGCGGTGGCTATAACCTGGAGTGACGAGAGAGAGAGGCCTTCGCGGCGGGGATCGAACTGGGAGCGGCGCTCGTGCCTGCGGAGCTTCCGGTGGTTCCGGCGCGAAATCATTCTCTGGTTCTTGATGTTCCTGCCGAAGAAGAAATAAAGGACAATTCCGACAAGAGGCAAGAGCAGGAGAACCGTAGTCCATGCCAAGGATTTGACAGGATTACGGTTCTCACTGACTATGACGGCAATAAGGCCAAAAATTGTTGCCGCGTAGAGAAGACCTATGACTGTTGAAATCCAGCCATAGCCTTGCAGAACGTCAGGCAGGAGAGGATACAATGTCTGTTTTTACTGAAGGGAAAGAGGGTTTGGTATATCAATGGAGATTGGAAGCGCGGCGGCTTACTCCTCAATCATGTCGCTGAAAGAATCGGGGTCGAATTCGTCCTCGTTGTATGCGTCGTCGCCGTAGAAATCAGCATCCAGATCATCGGCGGGAACAGCGGCGGCGTTCTTGGCTTTTGCGTCGACGATAGCGTCGAATTCGTCCATGTCCATAGTCTGAGCCGGGGCCTTTCCGACGGATAGTGTGCAGACGGGGTCCTTCAGAGAGCGTCCGAGAATCATGTTTGTCATAACGACGAAAAAGGCTCTTTCGGTCATATAGTCGAAGACGTAGAGGAGCTTCTGCCCTTCGTCCTCTATGAGGTCGCCCAGAATAGCGCTGTCCATAAGCTCGAACTCCTGGTCGGCATCGAAATCCATATCGTCCGAAGTAATTTCGAGCTTCTTTTCCCAGTCGTCGTCACAGAGGAAGAAAGAACTGAACTGATTTTTGTCATAACCCACCGAGTCGCAGATGGCGTTGCGGAGGTCCATGAAAGTAGCCGTAGAATCGATATTTATTTCTCTCTTGAAGTGGTCCACTTCATCGGAGACAATGCGAAAGTTGAATATCATATACGTTAGATGTGAAATATGTTTCGTTTTTCGGAGGCGGAACCGCGCTCTACAAATTACGGTGCGAATATACAAAGATAGATTGTAACTTCAAAACAAAAATGCAACGGGATTTCATTAAAATGCATTTTTTTCTCCGCGGACGGCATTCCAGACCGTGCGGACCATGATCTTGAGGTCGAGAAGGAAGCTCCAGTGCTCGATATACCAGACATCATATTCGACGCGCTTCTCCATTTTCCAAAGCTCGTCGGTAAGCCCCCTGTAACCGTTGACCTGCGCCCAGCCGGTGATGCCCGGCTTGACGGCATGGCGCACCATATATCTGTCAATCAGGCGGGTATACTCTTCGGTATGTTTGAGCATATGCGGGCGGGGCCCCACGATGCTCATATCGCCTCGGAAAACATTGATGAACTGCGGGAGCTCGTCGAGGGAGGTCTTGCGCAGGAAAGAGCCGAGGCGCGTCTTTCGGGGGTCATTCTGTGTAGCCTGAGCCTTGTCGCTGTCCTTGTTGACTTTCATGGTCCTGAATTTCAGGCAGTCGAAATCCTGACCGAGATATCCGGTCCGTTTCTGCCTGAAATATACGGGTCCGGGGGAGCCGGCCTTTATGGCAATGGCGACGGGGATATAAATCAAGGGGTAAAAAATCAGGAATGTTCCGGAGACGACAATGTCGAATGAGCGTTTGAGGAATCGGTTCGCCCAAGAGCGCAAAGGATTCCGCATGGCTGAGAGGACAGGCATTGAGCCGATGCTGTTTAGCTGGAAACGACGGGAGTAGTAACGTGAAATCTGAGGCACATAATAGAAATCCGCAACCTTGTTGTCGGCTATGGATGCCACATAACTCATGGACTCGTGGTGGCCCGAAAGGGTATAGAAAATCTGGTCGATGTTTTTGTCCTCCACAAAATCCCCAAGTTCGGAAATCTGCCCTATCCAAGGGGCGTTAATGTCGGCGGGGGCGTGTTCGCCGAAAAAACCGAGAACCTGATAGCCGAATCCTTCATCGGCCTGCATCGCCCTGTAGAGTCTGATGGCCGTCTCGTCTGTACCTATTATTATAACCTGAGCGGTATTCCGTCCGCGGCGGCGGAGACTCTTTACCGTCAGGCGGCTTACAACGCGCACGATGATGAGGAGAACAAAAAGGATGAGGTAAAACAGGCAGACGGTATTGAAGAGGTCAGGGACGAGGAGGTCGAAGACCATCATAAGAGTGAGAAAAACGAGGGCGTGGGAGGCAACAGTATAGAAAACCCCGCGTATAACGCCTTCCATCTGAATTGCCCTGCGGGCATGGCTATGGTCCTGCTGAAAGTAAAAAGAAGGTAAAATGGCAATATTTGCCAAAACCCAGACGAACTTGCCCTGAATTCCGGTACCCGAGAAAAGTGCGGAATTGAAAATCACTCCGGTAAGATAAACGGCAAGATTTACCGTAAGAAAATCACAAAGGATATAAATCCACTGGAGATACCTGCCGTATCCTGATCTATTGCGGGGAGTACTGAGAGTGTCTTGCATTTAGATTATGAGTTTTCATGGGAGGTGTCGATGCCCGTCAGAAAGCGGGCACACATTCTGACGGGCATCCAAAATATCAGTATGTCACTGCTCTTTGGCAGTCAAGCTGCTGTCAATGACGGCAATCTTCTGTTCGAGGTCGGCGATATCGGTCTTGAGGGACTCGATGCGGCGCTGGAGGTCGCGGACGAGGGATTCTCCGCTCTTAGACTTGGAGGAAAGAAATCCAAGGTTATTCTCGTAGGTACGGAGGTCGTTTCGGCGAGCTTCGAGAATACGAAGGGTGTGCTCGCGCTCGCGATAGAGCTTGTTTTCGTCGCCTTCGAGCCTGGAGATATTCTCGCGGAAGTTGTTCATCCGGCGTCGGGATTCCTGAAGCTTGAACTTGTCGCGTACAGCGTCGCAAGCCTCGCGGTATGCTTCGTAGATTTTGTCTTTTTCGCGGAAGGGGACATGGCCGATTTCCTGCCAGCGGGCCTGAAGGCCCTTCAGCTGAGCAAAAGCTTCTTCCGCGGAACCTACGAAAGAGGTGAGGGAAGAAAGGAGTCCGATAATCTCACGCTTGGCCTTCAGATTCGCGGATTCTTCGCTGCGAGTTCCGGAACTGGCTTCTTTCTTGCGGGCGAAGAATGTGTCGCAGGCAGTGGTGAAACGCTTCCAGACGGCTTCGCTCTGCTTTTTGGGAACGGCTCCGACAGTCTTCCATTCTTTCTGGAGGGAGGTCAGCTCTTCAGTCGTGGCGCGCCAGTCGGAGCTCTGAGCAAGTGCTTCGGCACGGTCAGCGAGAGCAGTCTTGCGGGCAAGGTTGCGGTTAAGTTCCTCGCGGGAGTTGCGGAAATACTCAGCCTTGGTCTTAAAAAAGCGGTCGCAGGCGGAGCGGAAGCGGGCGAAGAGGAGGCGGTTTGCCTTCGGAGCGGCAAGACCAACGGCACTCCATTCCTTCTGGACTTCGAGGACGCGGGCGGTAGCCTCGTCCCATGCCGAGAAAGATTTAAAGGAGTCGAGATCCTCAGCCTCGACTTTTTCGCAAAGGGCGGTTTTGGCCGCCTCGTTGGCGCTTTCCTCTGCCTTTCGGGCGAGGAAGAAATCCTGATAGCGCTTGTTTATTGCGACAGAAGCCTCTCGGAAAGCATTCCAGATGTCGGCACGGAGCTCCTTGTCGACGGGGCCAATCTGACGCCATTTGTTATGGAGTTCCTGGAGCTGACGGTAAGCGGCAATCACATCCTCAGCCACAGCAAGCTTCTTCGCCTCGGCGAGAAGTTCCTGCTTGGCCTCAAGATTTTTCTTGAAGTCGTAGTCGCGCAGTTCCTTATTGATTTTTAGATTGTCGGAGAAGCGCTCGCGTGCAAGTTGGAAGCGCTTCCACACGCCGGTTTCCTCGGTCTGGTCCACCTCTCCGATGGAATTGAACTCGTCCTGAAGCTCACGATAGCGCGGGAAAGAGCGGTTGACATTGTCGGTGTCGTCGGCCAAAGCGATTATTTCCTCGATGATACCGTTCTTACGCTCAAGGTTGGCGGCCTTGACAGCGAGCTGTTCAGCGCTCCAGGCATTCTTTTTCTCACGGGCGGCATTCAGAATGTCGTTGAAAGTGATTTCAGCGGCATTTCTTTCAGCGCCTTCTTCAGTGTGTTCGGCATCGGCGGCCGAAGCTGCGGAATGGAGCGAGAAAAACTGCTGGCGGAGACGCCTAATGTCCGCGTTGGAGATTTCGGAGGCATCGCGTGCATAAAGGGCACGAGCGGCGACGAGAAGAGAGTCTACGGTAACTTCAGGCCTCTGAGAAGCGGACATCTCGTCTTCAGCGGCGGCTTCGGGATTTTCGTTATTGCCGACAGTCTCGGGAACGATATCCTCTTTGTCGGACATGTCAACAGGCGCCTGAACAGCCTCGGGGGCATCAGGAGCGGAGGCTGCGCCTTCAGCCTCGAGAGACTTTTCGGATTCGGGCGCAGAGGGGTTTTCTCGCAATTCCATAGTCAAGAATGGGTCAGAATATTCACATTTTACAGGATCGTACTCCGGCGAACAAAACCGCCAAAGCAGATTCACGGGTCAAAAGTAATAAAAAACTTTTAATCTGCAAAAAAATGTTTAGCAAATTTCATGTCCTGTAGTCTGCGAGCTTTGCCTGAAGCCTTTTGCGGGCGAAGAAAATCCTGCTTTTTACCGTTCCGACAGGCTTATTCATGTGTTCGGCGATTTCCGAATATTTGTAGCCGGTTATGTGCATCGAGAAGGGGACGCGGTATTCATCGGGGAAGCTCTGCAGAATACCCATAATCTCATTCACTCCAAGGGTGTCCTCGGGTGTGTCCTGAGAGAATTCGGTAGTCGCGTTGATGAGGTAGTTTTCCTCCGAGTAGTCGGAGACGATACCGTGGCGCATGGTTCGCCTGTAGTTGTTGATGAACAGGTTCCTCATGATAGTGAAGACCCAGTTCTTGAAATTGTCTGTCTCGGTGTATTTATCGCTGTTGTCAAGCACTTTGAGCGTGGTGTCCTGAAGAAGGTCATAGGCCTCGTCGCGGTTCATAGTCAGCGAATAGGCAAAGCTCAACATGTTTTTCTGTATGGCCAGCAACTGGCTCTGTATCGTGTTCGTTGCCATAGAGGTTAAGTGGTTTAAAAGGTTTGGGGCCGAGGTGTTTTTCGCCCTGACTTATATAATAAACAAAATCCGGGGGCGCGTGCCCTCGGATTTATATTTATTTAAGATGCTTTATGATTAGCGTTTAGACCAGTTCCTTGATAAAATCCCCGGTAGAGAGCGTTTTTTGCTCGCCTGTTGCGAGATTTTTGAGTGAGACAGTCCCGGCCGCGAGTTCGTCTGTTCCGATAATAGCCACGAGCGGTATTTCCAGCGCGTCGGCATGGGCGAACTGCTTCTTGAGCTTCGCCTCGTCGGGATATACCTCGGCTGAAACGCCGGCGGCTCTCAGACGCGCGGCAAGGGAAAGGGCCGCGGCCACCTCGTCTTTGCCAAGGTTCACGAACATAATCCTTGTTGTCTGCCCTATTTCATCGGGGTAAAGGCCAAGAGTGTTCAGAACATCGTAAATGCGGTCGGCGCCGAAAGAGATGCCGACACCGGAAATGCCCGGCATCCCGAACACTCCCGTAAGGTTGTCGTAACGACCACCTCCTGTAATGCTGCCGATCTGGACGTCGAGGGCCTTGACCTCGATAATCGTACCGGTATAATAATTGAGACCGCGGGCGAGAGAGGTATCGACCTCCACCTGTGCCTGCATGGGAGAAAGAGCAAGAGCTGTCTCCACAACGAAACGAAGCTCTTCGACGCCCTTTTTCCCGACAGGGACGTCCTTGAGAAGGTCCTCAAGGCGCGAGAGACGCTCGTCAGTGGTGCCTTCAATCGAGAGGAAAGGCTGAAGGGCTGTTACAGCCTCCTCGGAGAGACCGCGCTCGCGGAGTTCGTCGTTGACCTTTTCGATGCCGATTTTGTCAATCTTGTCAATGGCCACGGTAATGTCGACCAATCGGTCGGGCTCACCGATCAGTTCGGCAATTCCCGCAAGAATCTTGCGGTTGTTCAGCTTGATTGCCACGCGCACACGCAGGCGGCTGAAAACGTCATCGATAAGATGAAGAAGCTCGACCTCGTTGATGAGAGAGTCGGAGCCTACAACGTCGGCGTCGCACTGATAAAACTCACGGTAACGCCCTTTCTGGGGGCGGTCCGCACGCCACACGGGCTGAATCTGGAAGCGCTTGAAAGGGAGCTTCAGCTCATCCCTATGCTGCACCACGAAGCGTGCGAAGGGAACTGTGAGATCGTAGCGGAGACCTTTTTCCGAGATAGAGTTCGTGACCTTGAGAGAATTTTTCTCGGCAAGGAGGACTGAATCCGCAGAGGCGAGAAAATCGCCGGAATTCAGAATCTTGAAAAGGAGCTTATCGCCCTCCTCTCCATATTTGCCCATCAGGGTCGAGAGATTCTCCATTGCCGGAGTCTCGATCTGACGGTAACCATAGAGGCGGAAAACGCCGCGGATAGTGTCGAAGATATAATTTCGGCGCGCCATCTCCCGGGTTGAGAAATCGCGGGTGCCTTTAGGTATTGACGGTTTCTGTGCCATTCTTATTTTTCGTTCAAGAATCGTTCAACATCAGCCACGAGAGCCGCATCCTGCTTGTCGCGGCTTAAAATCGTGCCATCTGGACCAATAAGGATAATGCAGGGGATGCCTGAAATGCCGTAGAGGTCTGTGGGAATATTCTGTGCATTCAGAATGCATGCCCAAGGAATTTCATACCTCGCGATTGCCGCGCGGGTGTCGTCGGGCTTGTCCCAGACTGCGACACCAACGATGTCGAGTCTGCCGTCGGCATGGTACTTTTCCCAAAGCGACTTGAGTGTGCCTATTTCATGGATGCAGGGTCCGCACCATGAGGCCCAGAAATCCACGAGAGTGTATTTGTCCGGCTTTACGAAATCGCTGAGCTTCAAAACCTTTCCATCGGGCTGAGATATGGAGAAATCGAGATATTTGTTGCCCGGCTGGGTGGCATCGCGACGACCCATCATCTCCTGAAGCTTCTGAACGCGCTGATAGCGGGCAAGGACCGGATATTTGGCGAGATAGTCCTTGAAGTCCTTTCCAGAGAGCTGGCCTGCTTCGTTGATGAAAAGATAATAGCCGATGGGGTTGTCGATATTTTCTTCGAGAGTCCTGTTGATAAGGGCTTCATATTCATCGAAGACCTTCTCGCTCTCGGCTTCCGGAGTGTCCGGAGTAATACGGTCGGATAGCTTCTGGACCTGCGCGTTAAAATCGTTAAGGCGGTCGTTGAGCGGACTTCCGAAAGCAAGACGCTGTTCAGGTTTAAGGACAATCGAGCCGTTTTCGAGGATGAATGTGCCGGCACGGTTTCCGTCAATAAGCAGACGCACAAGAGCGGGCTCTTCAATCGTACCGGCGAAAACCGTCTCGGGACCGTCGACAAGCGTGCTGTCGATTCTCGCTCCGGTATCGTAATTGACAAGGTATACCATGGCTCCCTGAAGGTCGTCGGCCTGAGTGTGAATCGTCACCTTGTAGGGATCGGCCGCGAAAGCGAGGACCGAGGAGCCTGCAAGGGCGGCTATGAGGAATTTCTGTCTTAATGTATTCATTGCAGCTGTACGTAATTTTTTTCAAAATTAGCAATTATGGATAAAAGCGCGGGCAGGAGCTTTGTTAAATTCTGTTAATAAAAATACAAGCGCTAATTTTTGACGGGAAAAACCCCTAAATTTGTGGTCCGTTTTCAAAACCCGACATCTCCGCATATGGCAGAAAAGCAGACTTACCAATCGCGCGGACGCAACACCGGCGAGCGCCAGCGTCAGTACCCTCAGGCCGCCGACGTGGCCGGACGCCTCGCACCCCGTGACACTGAGGTTGAAAGCGCTGTACTGGGCGCCCTGATGCTTGAGACAGACGCCTTTACGGAAGTCTGCGACCTCATCTCTCCCGAAACGTTCTACGAACCCGCACACGCAAAAATCTATGATGCCATTCTGAGTCTTGCGGCTGAACAGAAGCCTATCGACATGCTGACGGTCATCGATAAGCTCAAAGCCAACGGGACCCTTGACGAAGTTGGCGGCGCGCCTTATATCGTCCAGCTCACCTCCAATGTGGCATCAGCGGCTCACGTCGAGTTCCACGCCCGCATTCTTGCCCAGAAGCACCTCGCGCGCGAGCTAATTAATTTTGCTTCGGAGGTAGAAAACCATGCCTATGACGAGAGCAACGACGTGGAAGATATCCTTCAGGAAGCGGAAAGCCGGATATTCGAGCTTTCGCAGAGAAATGTCAAGAAGGAAGTCACACAGATCGACCCTGTCATCGACGCGGCGCTGAAACAGATTGAAAAAGCTGCCAACCAGGCCACGGGACTCTCAGGCCTCGAGACGGGCTTTCACGAGCTTGACAAAATCACGGCAGGATGGCAGAATTCCGACCTTATCATCATCGCGGCGCGACCGGCTATGGGCAAGACGGCGTTTGTGCTTTCGATGGCCAAGAACATGGCTGTGAACTTCAACACGCCGGTGGCGTTCTTCTCGCTTGAGATGAGCAATATGCAGCTTGTGAACCGCCTTATCCAGAATGTCTGCGAAATCGAAGGCAAGAAAATCAAGACAGGCGACCTGACTCCGCTCGAGTGGACGCAGCTCGCGAGCCGCAGCTCCAGCCTCCGCGGCGCGCCTCTCTATATCGACGATACGGCGAACCTGTCCATCCTCGAGCTCCAGACCAAGGCGCGGAGACTCGTTGCGGAGAAGAACGTGCGCATCATCATCATCGACTATCTCCAGCTCATGAATGCCTCGGGGATGCGCTTCGGCTCCCGCGAACAGGAAGTGTCGATGATTTCACGCTCGCTCAAACAGCTTGCGAAGGAGCTTAACATTCCAATCATCGCCCTCTCACAGCTCAACCGCTCGGTGGAGTCGCGCACCAACGACAAGCGCCCGCAGCTGTCGGACCTCCGCGAATCGGGAGCCATCGAGCAGGACGCCGACATGGTCTGCTTCATCCACCGTCCGGAATACTACCTGAAGAGCGGGGAGGACGCGGCCGGCAACGACATCCGCGGCAAAGCCGAGTTCATCATCGCCAAGCATCGCTCGGGCGCGGTTGGCGACGTCGATATGCGTTTTCGCGGAGCATATGCCCGTTTCGAGAACTGGGAATCGGAAATCGGCGGCGGAGCGGAAGGAGTGTTCGGCGGCCGCAGGGCCTCGAAGTTCAACGACGACAGGGCCATGCCCGGCGGAGACCCGCTCGGAGCCGCCACCGAAGTGGGAACCATGAATGCAGAATCAGGAGGCACCCCACCCCCCCCGAACCCGCTCGCCGGAGTCAACCCGGAGGATGTGCCTTTCTAAGAGACGGTTCTAAAAGTACATATCCACCACGTCCTTTATGGCTTTTCTGGCCGGGACGGGCTGGGGCTCCCCGACCGTCTTGATGAGATTGCGCATTGCGTAGAAGTCGGGATTGCGTCGCACCTGAAGGTCGTCGGCGTCCTCGCCTTCGACACCCTCCACCGCTGCCGCACCCTCAAGCGCCTCCTGGGAATATGCCATTTCGGCAGTGCGTTCGTCGTCCGAGACGATGCTTACGTTCAGCGTGGCGGGTTCAACCCTGAGCTGTGGGTCGTTGTCGAATTCATCATAGTTTGCGATATAGCCGTCGACCAGAGTCATGATTGAGTCGGTAAAATTCTTGCGTGTCATGGATTTGAATTGCTTATTTCAGTTATACATATCAATCAAACGCGCGTCGGGTGGTGTTCGTTCAATCCTCAGACACTGAAAAATTTGTTTTTTCTCCATTTTTGAAGTAATTTTGTGCGAAAATTCGCGCAGGGCATCCTTGCGCCAAAAATTCCATATATAACAGCAAATACACAAACACACCATATAAAATGCTTACCGCAAAGGAAATACGCCAGTCTTACAAAGACTTCTTCGAGAAGCACGGCCATCACATCGTGCCCTCGGCTCCTATGGTCATCAAGGACGACCCTACCCTTATGTTCACCAACGCCGGCATGAACCAGTTCAAGGACATCATACTCGGGAACGCCGCGCCGAAGTACCGACGTGTGGCCGACAGTCAGAAATGCCTGCGAGTCAGCGGTAAGCACAACGACCTTGAGGAAGTGGGCCACGACACCTACCACCACACCATGTTCGAGATGCTCGGCAACTGGAGCTTCGGCGACTACTTCAAGGAGGAAGCCATCGAAATGGCATGGGAATACCTTGTAGACGTACTGAAGCTCGATCCCTCCCGGCTTTATGCCACGGTCTTCGAGGGTTCGCCCGCCGAAGGCCTGAGCCGCGACGACGAAGCCGCCGCAATCTGGGAGCGCCATCTGCCCAAAGACCATATAATCAACGGCAACAAGCACGACAACTTCTGGGAAATGGGCGACACGGGTCCCTGCGGTCCCTGCTCGGAAATCCACATCGATCTCCGTTCCGAAGAGGAGCGCAAGGCCGTGCCCGGCGCGGAGATGGTGAACAAGGACCATCCTCAGGTAATCGAAATCTGGAACCTCGTGTTCATGCAGTTCAACCGCAAGGCCGACGGCTCTCTTGAACCTCTTCCCGCGAAGGTAATCGACACGGGCATGGGATTCGAGCGTCTGTGCATGGCCCTTCAGGGAAAGACCTCGAACTACGACACCGACGTTTTCACCCCGCTGATTGACAAAATCGCCCAGCTTTCGGGCAAAAAATACGGAGAGTCGAAGGACGTGGACGTGGCCATGCGTGTAATCGCCGACCACGTGCGCACCATCGCCTTCTCCATCGCCGATTCCCAGCTGCCTGGCAACGCCAAGGCCGGTTACGTCATCCGACGCATACTCCGACGCGCCGTTCGCTACGCCTATACATTCCTCGACCAGAAACAGGCCTTCATGTACCGCCTGCTTGACACGCTGATCGACTCCATGGGCGACGCATACCCCGAGCTCAAGGCCCAGCGCGAGCTCATCATGCGAGTAATCAAAGAGGAGGAGGACTCCTTCCTCCGCACCCTCGAGAACGGCATCAAGCTCCTCGACGACGCCATGGCCTCCGCCCGCGCCGAAGGCAAGACACAGATTTCCGGCAAACAGGCCTTCACGCTCTACGACACCTACGGTTTCCCGCTGGACCTCACCGACCTCATCCTGAAGGAAAAAGGCATGACCCTCGACCGCGAGGAGTTCGACAAGGAAATGGCGGCGCAGAAACAGCGCGCCCGTCAGGCCGCCGCAGTAGAGGCCACGGACTGGGTAATCGTGCGCGACGGCGAGCAGGAATTCTGCGGTTACGACGACTTCGAGACTGACAGCCGTATCCTGCGCTACCGTCACGTAAAACAGAAAAACCAGGAGTATTACCAGATTATCCTCGACCGCACGCCCTTCTACGCCGAGATGGGCGGCCAGACCGGCGACCGAGGCACACTCACCGACTCGGAGACGGGCGAGACAATCGAAGTCTACGACACCAAGCGCGAGAACGGAACGGGAGTCCATCTCGTCAAGAAACTGCCTGCCAATCCCGCCGGAAACTTCCATGCCGCCATCGACCGCGAGGCACGGCTCGCCACAAGCCGCAACCACACGGCCACGCATCTCCTCCACGAGGCTCTGCGCGAGGTGCTCGGAACGCACGTCGAGCAGAAGGGTTCATACGTTTCTCCCGAGGTGCTCCGCTTCGACTTCTCGCATTTCCAGAAAGTGACTCCCGAGGAGCTTTCAAAGGTTGAGAAACTCGCAAACCGCAAAGTGCGCGAGGCCATCGCCCGCGACGAGCGCCGCAACTGCCCCATCAAGGAAGCGAAAGCCATGGGCGCTATGGCACTCTTCGGGGAGAAATACGGCGACGAGGTCCGCGTAATCCGCTACGGCGATTCCGTGGAGCTCTGCGGCGGCACACACGTGGACAACACCGGCAACATCGGCATGATCAAAATACTCAGCGAGAGCTCCATCTCCGCCGGCGTGCGCCGCATTGAGGCCATCACAGGCGAGGGCGTGGAAAAAGCCATCGACAAGCTCACCGAGACTCTCCACCAAATCGGAGCATTCTTCAACAACGCTCCCGACGTCGTAGCCGCAATCCGCCGTTCAATTGAAGAGAACGGAGAGCTCAAGGCCAAAGTCGAGGAGCACTTCAAGGAACGAGTACGCGTGCTGACCGCCGACCTTATCGAACATGCCGTACAGTCCAAGAAAGGCGACTTCAAGGTCGTATGTCTCAGCGGCGTGCGCATGGCCGACATGCCGAAGGCCGTAGCATTCGCCGTCAGGGAATCGCTGCCCATGAGATCGGCCTTCATCGCCGCGACTTCCGACCCCGCAGGCAAGCCCCAGCTCACCGTCATGCTTTCCGACGACCTCGTGGCAGGCGGACTCAACGCCGCCAGCATAGTGCGCGCCGCCGCCAAGAACATCAAGGGCGGAGGCGGCGGCCAGCCCTCGTTCGCACAGGCCGGCGGCAAGGACGCAGGAGGACTCGACCAGGCACTCCACGAAATGCGCGAAGCCCTCGGACTCTGATTTTTATGGCAGACAACTCACTGATGACGCGCCTCGACGGAATCGAGGCGCGTTTCGAAGAAATAAGTACGCTCATCACCGATCCGGCGGTAATCGCCGACATGAAACGCTACGTAAGGCTTACCAAGGAATACAAGGACCTCGGCAAGCTCGTGGAGGCCACACGCCGATACCGCTCGCTCCTCTCCAACATCTCGGAAGCGCGGGAAATCCTCTCTTCCGAGACTGACCAGGAGATGCGCGACATGGCCAAGGAGGAACTCGATTCCGCCACAGCTGCACTCCCGGCTCTCGAAGAGGAAATCAAGCTCCTCCTCATCCCCGCGGACCCCGAGGACTCGAAGAACGCCATTCTCGAAATCCGGGGTGGCACGGGAGGAGACGAAGCCGCAATCTTTGCCGGCGACCTCTGCAAGATGTACATGAAGTACTGCGAGTCGAAGGGCTGGAGCGTGGCCATAACCTCCGCCTCGGAAGGCGCGGCCGGAGGCTTCAAGGAAGTGGTGCTCAGCGTCACGGGCGAAGGCGTCTACGGCATACTGAAATACGAGTCGGGAGTCCACCGCGTCCAGCGAGTGCCCGCCACGGAGACGCAGGGCCGCGTCCACACCTCGGCGGCGACAGTGGCTGTCCTTCCTGAAGCCGAGGCCTTCGATGTGGAAATCAACGAAGGAGAAATCAAGTGGGACACCTTCCGCTCGGGAGGCGCCGGCGGACAGAACGTCAACAAGGTTGAATCCGGCGTAAGGTTGCGCTACATGTGGAAAAACCCTGTGACGGGGGTGAGCGAGGAAATTCTCATCGAATGCACCGAGACCCGCGACCAGCCCAAGAACAAGGAGCGAGCCCTGAGCCGCCTGAGGACCTTCATCTACGACAAGGAACATCAGAAATACCTCGATGACATTGCATCGCGACGCAAGACCCTTGTCAGCACAGGCGACCGCTCGGCTAAAATCCGGACCTACAATTACCCGCAGGGACGTATCACCGACCACCGCATAAACTACACAATTTACAACCTTCAGGCATTCGTCGACGGCGACATACAGGACGTAATAGACCACCTCATTATCGCAGAAAACGCAGAAAAGCTCAAGGCCTCGGAACTCTGATGAAAAAATATCTCTCCTTCAGACGAATCAAAGAAGCGCTCGGGGCAATCCGCGGGCGCTTCGGTGTGACTTTATGGCTCGTCGTTGCTTTCTCGGTTTATCTGTGTGCATTGCCATGGATTGACGATGTTCCGAGGAATGTCGAGACAGCCATTGGAATAGGCTTCCCTCTTGCGGAGCTTATTTCGCTCGCCGCATACCTCTGGTGCGAGACACTCGGGGCCTCAGCAAAGCGCAGAAATACGCTTCAGGCTATCGGCGGCGCAGTGGCCCTTGTGAACTTTCTATGGCTGCTGTCGACCTCCGGATACCTCTCGAACTCCGCTTCCATAAGCTATGCCTCGGTTTTCACAGCCCTCACCGCGGCAATTTTCTTCCTTCCGCCGCAAAGCCAAGCAAGCGCCGAAAACCAGTGGAAATATAGTGTCTCGGTGCTTGGAGCGGCATGCTTCGGGCTGGTACTCTGTATAGTAATGGCGATTTTTGTAGGTCTTTCGACAGAAACCGTCAGTCTGCTGTTTTCCCTACATCTCCACAAACTGACGGGAACCTTGTTCACTCTCGGGTGCTTCACGGTTCCGACGCTTGGAATCCTGGCATATCTTCCCCGCAAAAACGCGGATAACATGGAGGCCGCCGGACGGCCTCTTGCCCTTTTCTGCAAGAATATTCTCCTTCCGCTTGCCGCTGTCTACACGCTCATTCTCTATGCCTACGGGCTGAAGATTCTCTTCACCTTCAATCTGCCGCAGGGAAGCGTCTGCTGGATGGTTACAGGACTCGTGAGTGTTTCCGTTCTCATTCTTTTCGGCGTGCAGGGCTATCTCCACACTGCGCAAGCAACTGAAAAAGGGCTGAAAATCTCGCAGATTGTACTGAAATGGCTTCCGACAGCACTTCTGCCATTGCTTGTGCTGATGAGCGTGGCTCTGCTGTACCGCATCAACCAGTACGGCCTCACGCCCAAGCGCCTGTACATGGCCGCCTTCAACCTCTGGGCCTACGGAGCCATGTTGTATCTGATTTTCCGTCGGGAGGCCCGGTTCAACGTACTCGCGGCTTCCTTCGCCGCGCTGTTCCTGCTTTCATCGATAATTCCCGGCTTCAATTTCTATACCTGGGGGCTGAATACGGTCCGTGCGAAAGTCAAGGCGGAACTACGGGCCCACGGCGTCGAGAAACTGCCGCTGAGCGTGGACGAATTCAAGGCGGAATTAAGCAAAATGCCGCGAGAAGAGGCAAAAAGTATCGCCGACGACATCGAGTGGCTCGACAACTACCGCGACCACAGCTCGGTGGCGGATATTGTCATGAGCAAGGAGACAATCTACCGCTGGGAAGTTCTCCCGGACAGAGATTCCGGAACCGGGCTCGTCATCAGACTCACTACGCCCGGACGCGAACTCAAGCCTATCCCTTCCGGATATTCGGGAATCAGATACGCATCCAACACGGACTATACATACATCCGGACCAACGAGGCCGGCTTCGGAACTGTAGAACTTGACGACAGCCTGAATATCATCGTGCCGCTCGATTCCCTCGCCGCGCTCGGCCAGCGGTACGACATGCGTGCCGTACCGGTGAACACAACCGGCAGCTCCAAGTCCGTTTTCTTCATCACCCACATAGAAATCAAAGCCGACACGACCACGGCCGGAGAATATTCCAGAGTCAATGTAGGCGGCTACTTACTCAGCAAATAATTAAATCCATCATAAAATGAAAAGAAACGAACTCGTAGAAAATATCTTCCGCAAGGGCAGCTTCCTCTGCACAGGCCTTGACCCCGACATCAAGAAACTTCCGCCTCACCTCCTTGAAAAGAAAGACGGCGAGCACCCCGTTCTGGCTTTCAACAAGGCTATCATCGACGCCACAGCGCCATACACCGTGGCCTACAAGCCCAACCTCGCCTTCTACGAATGCCTCGGCGCCGAGGGAATCACCGTGCTTGAGGAAACCGTGAAGTACATCCGCGCGAACTATCCAGACCAGTTCATCATCGCCGACGCCAAGCGCGGCGATATCGGCAATACGGCTGCCATGTACGCGCGTTGCTTCTTCGAGCAGATGGACTTCGATGCCGTCACGCTCGCTCCCTACATGGGCGAGGACTCCGTGCGTCCGTTCCTCAACTATGAAGGCAAGTGGTCGATTATTCTCGCTCTGACCTCAAACAAGAGCGCGAGCGACTTCGAGACCGTCATGGACCGCAACGGCGTGACGATGTACGAGCGGGTTCTTCGCCGCTCGCGCCACTGGGGTTCGCCGGTCGACACGATGTACGTTGTCGGCGCCACACAGGCCGAACACCTCGCGAAAATTCGCGAGATTGTACCGCGCCACTTCCTGCTCGTGCCGGGCGTAGGCGCACAGGGCGGCAGCCTCGAGGACGTGGCCCGCTACGGCATGATCGACGAATGCGGACTGCTCGTAAATTCCTCGCGCGGCATCCTCTACGCCTCTTCGGGCGAGGATTTCGCCGAAGCCGCCGGCGCGGCCGCCAAGGCCCTCGCCGAACAGATGAAACAACTCCTGCCCTGCTGACAAGCGAAAACGCGGGGCGCTAAAGTTTATTTTGTCGACAATTCCTTCATTTTCTGAAATATGCGTCTCTCCGAACTAAAGCCCGGACAATCGGGCGTCATAGTCAAGACTCTCGGACACGGAGCATTCCGCAAACGTGTCGTCGAGATGGGATTTGTGCGCGGGCGCGTTGTCTCGGTGCTTCTTCAGGCTCCGCTCAACGACCCCATCAACTACCATCTGATGAATTACGAGGTGAGTCTCCGCCGATCCGAGGCCGCGATGATTGAAGTCGTGGCGCTCGAAGGCGAAGACTGCCTCAAATGCGAGCATCTCGACGAAGCGTGTCCTCACTGCCCCATCGCCGACATCACACACGGAAAAGACGGCGAAAGCCGGCAGTCGCCGGGCTGCGACGTCAGGACATCGGAAATGCAGGCTATCATCAACCGCCATTCCCGCACAGTCAACGTAGCCCTTATCGGCAACCCCAACTGCGGCAAGACCTCTCTCTTCAACATTGCCTCCGGAGCCAAGGAACACGTGGGAAACTACTCGGGGGTTACGGTCGACGCAAAAAGCGGTGTATTCCACCACAAGGGCTATACGTTCAACATCGTCGACCTACCGGGCATGTATTCGCTGACCACTTATTCCCCGGAAGAAATGTATGTGCGGCGCTACCTTCGCGACAACACGCCGGACGTGATAATTAACGTAGTAGACTCCTCCAACCTCGAGCGCAACCTCTATCTGAGCACCGAGCTCATCGACATGGACCGCTCGATGGTGATAGCGCTCAATATGTTCGACGAAATCCGCAGTCGCGGAGCCGAGCTCGACTACAAGACTCTCGGAAAGATGATCGGTGTGCCGATGTGTCCTGTAGTAAGCAAGACAGGCGAAGGAATACCCGAGCTTTTCGACACCGTCATATCGGTGTTCGAAGGCCGGAACAGCGACGTTCGCCATGTCCACGTAAATCTCGGTCAGGACATAGAGACCGCTCTGCGCCAGATGGTCGACACCATCAAGGCCGATCCTTCGATGAGCATACATTTCTCGCCGCGATACACCGCCATCAAGCTGCTCGAAGGCGACCACGAAATCGAGGACCGACTCCGCACCCCAATTGTCGACGGCCCTCCGGAGGCGCGCACGGGACACCAGCGCCACAGCCTCCTTCTCCTACGCGACAAACTCCGCGGCCACATCGAGAGCCTGCACGAGGAGGATGTCACCAGCATAATCGCGAGCGCCAAGTACGGCTTTATCGCCGGTGCCCTCGCCGAGACTTTCAAGCCCGGGAAGGAGCAGAAAAATCAGGCCACGAAGTTCATCGATTCTCTGGCGACCAACCGTTTCGCCGGCTTTCCGATTTTCTTCCTGATAATGCTCTTCATCTTCTGGGCCACATTCTTCGTCGGGCAGTATCCGATGGAGTGGATAGAATCGGCTGTGGAGTTCCTGAGCCAGCTCGTGAACAAGGCAATGCCGGACGGCCCGCTGAAGGACCTTGTCGCCGACGGAATAATCGGCGGTGTCGGCGGAGTTATCGTGTTCCTGCCCAACATCCTCATCCTTTATTTCCTGATTTCCTTCATGGAAGATTCAGGCTACATGGCAAGGGCGGCCTTCATCATGGACAAGCTCATGCACAGGATAGGTCTCCACGGAAAGAGCTTCATACCTCTCGTAATGGGCTTCGGATGCAATGTACCGGCCGTCCTCTCAACAAGGGCTATCGAGAGCCATTCCAGCCGTCTCATCACCATCCTTATCAATCCTTTCATGAGCTGTTCGGCCCGACTGCCGGTGTATGTGCTGATTATAGGCGCATTCTTTCCGAGCCACGCGGCGCTTGTGTTCATGGGGGTTTACCTCACGGGAATCATAGTAGCCATAATAACGGCCAAACTCCTTCGCCGCTTTTTCTTCAAGAAGGACGAGACTCCGTTCGTCATGGAGCTGCCGCCCTATCGTCTGCCGACAATGAAAGCCTCCCTCAGCCACACATGGGCCAAGGGTAAAGAGTACCTCAAGAAGATGGGTGGCATCATCCTGGTAGCCAGCATCATCGTATGGGCTTTGAACTATTTCCCGCTCCACAACGAGTCTGAAGCCGTGCCGACTGAAGCACCCTCGGCTGATCTCACTGACGAGAGCGGCATCGATCCGCGGCACGATTCCTATCTCGAAATGGCAGGAAAAGCCATAAATCCGGTAATGGTGCCTCTCGGTTTCACCTGGCGCGCCACGGTGGCGGCTCTTGCGGGAGTGCCCGCAAAGGAAATAGTAGTGTCGACTCTTGGCGTACTGTACACCAACGACGAGGAAGTGGAGAACGGACGTCTTGCGTCAAGGCTTACAGCACCGCGCGGTCCGGAGGGAAAGCCGGACTTCACCATGGCGTCTGCTCTCGCCTTCATGATTTTCATTCTTCTCTACTGCCCGTGTACGGCCACCGTGATGGCTATCGCGCGGGAAACGGGGCACTGGCGCTACGCGCTCTTCAGCATCGTATACAACACAGCCGTAGCGTGGCTCGTGGCCTTTCTGGTCTATCAAATCGCCGTGCTTCTATAATAAACGCCGTGTCGCGTCCGTTATCAGGATACGACACTTTTTCAAATGAAATCAGCCACAATCCACCATAAGCTGCGGCTCACGCTAATCACGGTCCTTCTCTCCTGCGCCCCGGGCCTCCGGGCGCAGGAGACGGGAACGGCATACAACTTTCTCGACGTGACGTCTTCCTCAAGGATATTCGGCCTGGGAGGAGTGAATATCTCCCTTGTCGACGACGACCTTACGAGTTCCGACCAGAATCCCGCGCTCCTCGGGCAGGAATGCTCCGGCCACGTTGTCATCGACTATATGCGTTACATGGGAGGCTCGAATTTTGCGGGAGTTCGCTATGCCCATTCTGTCGGTGAACACGGAAGCTGGAGCGCGCGGCTTCGGTATTTCGGATACGGGGCCATGGACGAGCGCGACGAACACGGCAACCTCCTCGGCAAATTCTCGCCCAAGGATGTGTCGTTCGGCGGCAGCTATTCGCACGACTTCAACGACTACCTCCGCGGCGGCATCGAACTGAAATTTCTCTACAGCGGGTATGCCGACTACACGGCATTCGCCCTTGCCACAGACATAGGCATCAACTACTATAACCCCGAGCGCGACCTCTCGCTCTCTGCGGTCGTAAGCAACGCCGGCGGACAGCTGAAACGTTTCACCGAACACTATGCCCGTCTGCCGTTCGACATACGCCTCGGGTGGTCGCAGACCTTCGGCTCGTTTCCCGTCCGTTTCTCCATCACGGCGTGGAATCTCACAAAATGGAAGATGCCCTACTATTCCGCAGGCGACGGCACGCCGGAGAACGAGCCGGAACTCAAGGAAAGTTTCGGCAGCAACCTTTTCAGACACCTCGTTTTCGGGGCTGATCTCGTAAGCAGCGACAATTTCTATGTGGGAATCGGCTACAACTACAAGACCCGCACGGACATGTCGACCTACAAACGGAATTTCTTCTCGGGCTTCTCTCTGGCGGCCGGCCTGCGGGTCAAAAGCTTCGGCCTCGGTCTCGCCTTCGCCCAGCCCCACTCCGGCGCCACCTGCCTTATGGTGAACCTGACCTGCAACCTTCAAGAACTAATCAGATAATGAAATCCATCACCGTAGCCATCGACGGCTACTCCTCTTCAGGCAAAAGCACCATGGCGCGCCGGCTGGCCGCGACAGTGGGCTACAGATATATCGATTCCGGCGCCATGTACCGCGCTGTCACTCTTTACGCTCTCGACCACGGAATTGTCGGCGACGACGGCAGCGTCGACGAAAGCGCCCTCACGGCCGCGCTCCCGGACATACATATAGACTTCGCCCCGGCTTCCGCTCCGGGCGAGCACCAGCATACGCTCCTGAACGGACGCGACGTCGAGGCTGAAATCCGCCGTCTGCGCGTCAGCAACGCCGTTTCCCCCGTCGCCGCAATCGCCTCCGTCCGTAAGGCCATGACAGCGCTCCAGCAGTCCATGGGCAAGGAAGGCGGCATCGTGATGGACGGACGCGACATAGGCACCACGGTCTTCCCTAATGCCGAACTGAAGATTTTCGTGAATGCCTCGGCCGAGACCCGGGCACAACGCCGGTTCAAGGAGATGGTCGACGGCGGCTCTCAGGTGAATTATGCCGATGTCCTTGCCAATGTTGTGCACCGCGACCACATCGACGAGACCCGCGCGGAAAGTCCGTTGCGCCGCGCTGACGACGCAATCGAGCTTGATAATTCCAGCATGAGCATCGAAGAGCAGGACGCCTGGCTTCTTGACAGATTCCGCCACGCGTCGGAGTAAGCGGCAAATCTCACGGACATACCATGTACAGAATCGAGATAGACCCCGAATCCGGTTTCTGCTTCGGAGTTGTCACGGCAATCCGGAAAGCCGAGGAGCATCTCCGGGAGCTGAGCGAGGACGGCGAAGGCCTTTGCTGCCTCGGTGACATCGTCCATAATTCCGACGAAGTCGAGCGACTGCGGCGGAAGGGACTGCGCACCATCAACCATTCCGACCTCGACAACCTTTCCGAAGGCTCGACCGTGCTTCTCCGTGCCCATGGGGAACCTCCGGAAACCTACGAAAAAGCCCGCTCGAGGAATATCCGCATCATCGACGCCACCTGCCCCGTTGTCCTTCGGCTCCAGCAACGTGTGAAGGAAGCATACAACTCGCCGAGCAGACCGCAGATTGTCATTTACGGAAAGAACGGCCATGCCGAAGTGAACGGTCTCGTGGGGCAGACTGCCGGCGAGGCAATTGTAGTCGAAGGGCCCGACGGGCTGGACCGTGTCGACTTCAGCCGTCCGATAGCGCTGTTCTCCCAGACTACAAAGAGTCTTGAAGGCTTCCGGAGCATCATCTCGGAAATCGGCAAACGGATTGCCGAAGGCGTCGACTTCAAATATTACGACACCATCTGCCGTCAGGTGAGCAACCGCGCGGACCATCTGCGGGAGTTTGCCCGCGCGCACGACGTTGTCCTCTTCGTCGCAGGGACCAAGAGCAGCAACGGAAAGGTGCTTTACAACCATTGTCTCAGTGAAAATCCCCGCACCCACCTTCTCGCCAACGCCTCGGAGCTCCGCAAGGAATGGCTTGCCGGAGCTGCCTCTGTCGGAATCTGCGGGGCCACCTCCACTCCGCGCTGGCTCATGGAGGAGGTTGCGGAGGCCGCCCGCGCCAATGAATGATTTCATAGCCATCGACGTCGAGACGGCCAATTTCGAGACCTCGAGTATCTGCGCCATAGGTGCCGTGAAAGTCCGCGGCGGAATAATCGTCGACTCACGCTATTCTCTGGTCAATCCCGAGCCATGCTGGTACGCGTCGCGCTGCGTCGCCGTCCACGGCATCACGGACCGGGACACATGGAATGCCCCGTCCTTCGGAACCTTGTGGAAATCATGGCAGGAATGGATGAAAGAAGGTCTCGACGAAGAGGGAGAGCCAGTGTTCGTGGCCCACAACGCCGCCTTCGACAGCCGCTGCATCCGCGAGGCCTGCAGGATATACGGCCTTGAGGCGCCCGAAAAATGGGACTGCACCCTCATCGCGGCGCGGAAGAGCATTCCCCGCGGGATGCTTGCGTCGAAAAGCCTCGACTCCCTTTGCGCCTTCTTCGGAATTCCGCTCGAAAGACACCACTGCGCCCTCGACGATGCGGTTGCCTGCGCGAAACTCGGCACTATCCTGCTTTGAAAATTGACGGATGCGAGAATTTGCGGAAATGAAAAGTTTTTGCTAATTTTGCGGTACGTTAAACCATTCACGAAATATCATGTCCTGTAGCGCACATAGTTTTGTGTCGATATCGCAAGCGAGCAAGGAGCAGATTGAAGAGCTTCTGAGGCGCAGTGCCTATTTCGAGCAACATCCGAACAGCGAACTTTTGAAAGGACGCGTCGTGGCGACACTTTTCTTTGAACCGTCGACACGCACGCGTCTTAGTTTTGAAACGGCGGTCAACCGTCTCGGCGGACGTGTAATCGGATTTTCCGACGCATCGACCTCCTCGACATCGAAAGGCGAGACCCTGAACGACACAATCAAGATGGTGGCGAATTATGCCGATCTCATCGTAATGCGCCACTATCTCGAAGGGGCCGCGCAGTGGGCTTCGGAAGTCACGGATGTGCCCATCGTCAACGCCGGCGACGGCGCCAACCAGCATCCGTCGCAGACGATGCTCGACCTCTATTCCATACTCAAGACTCAGGGACGCCTCGAAGACCTCACAATTACAATGGTAGGCGACCTCAAATACGGCCGCACGGTCCACTCCCTGCTCCAGGCCATGAAATATTTCCGGCCGAAATTCCGCTTCGTGGCCTCGAAAGAACTGGCCATGCCGGAAGAATACCTCGCTTTCTGCCGCGAAAACGGCATCGAATACGAGGAACACCGCGAGTTCTCGCCGGAAGTGATAGCTGAAAGCGATATCATCTACATGACACGCGTACAACGCGAGCGCTTCGCCGATCCTCTCGAATATGAAAAGGTGAAAGACCTCTACACCCTGCGCAAGGCAATGCTCGAAGGCGCGAAACCCAACCTCAGGATTCTCCACCCCCTCCCCCGCGTCAACGAAATCGACAAGGACGTCGACAGCTGCCCGGAGGCATATTATTTCGAACAGGCCCGCAACGGCGTATTCGCCCGCCAGGCCATCATCACCGACGCACTCGGCATCGAAATCCCGAAAGAATAAGAAGCCATGACAAAGGACAAGAAAGAACTCGCAGTCGCCGCCCTCCGCAACGGCACAGTGATAGACCATATTCCCTCGGCAGCGCTTTTCACGGCCGTGCGCTTCCTTGAGCTCGAAAAACTCGACAAGTCGGTGACCATAGGCTACAACCTCGCCAGCGGGAAACTCGGCACCAAGGGCATTATCAAAGTCGCCGACACCTTCTTCGACGATGCCGTCCTCAACCGTATTGCCATCATAGCCCCTACGGCTGTCGTCAACATCATCCGCGACTTTGAAGTGGTGGAGAAAAAGAAAGTGACGCTCCCCGACGAGCTCGTGGACATCGTGCGCTGCAACAATCCCAAGTGCATCACCAACAACGAGCCCATGGCCACGCGCTTTGATGTGACTGACGCAGGCACCGGAGTCCGTCTCCACTGCCATTATTGCAATCATACGGTGGCCGGCCCCGAGGCCCGTTTCAAATAGTGCCGGGATGAAACAGAGCTGGAAGCCCGGAACCGTGCTTTATCCCCTGCCCGCGGCTCTTGTCAGCTGCGGCGAAGGTGTCGGGCCCGGGACGTCCAATCTGTTCACGGTGGCATGGACCGGTATTGTCTGTACAAACCCTCCGATGCTGTCGATTTCCGTCCGTCCAGAGCGCGCCTCATATCCTATAATTAAGGAGAGGGGTGAGTTCACTGTTAATCTGACGACTGCCGCAATGGCCCGAGCCACCGACTTCTGCGGAGTCCGGTCCCGGAGGGATCTGACTGACAAGTGGGCCTCGGCCGGATTGCACGCAGTCCCCGGAATCGCCGTCAGCTGTCCGGCGGTAGCCGAAAGTCCCATCTCACTCGAATGCAGAGTGCGCGAGGTGAAGGAACTGGGCAGCCACCATATGTTCATAGCGGATATCGTGAACGTGCTGGCCGATGAAGCCTATATGGACCCGGAAACCGGAAAGTTCCGTCTCGAGGACGCCGGACTTATGAGCTACATCCACGGGCGTTACTATGCCCAGGGCGCCGAGCTCGGGCATTTCGGCTTTTCCGTCAGACGCCCCGCCAAAAAGAAGAAAAAATAACCGCCGGCTCCTGAACAGACAGACCGGCATAATTATATCAATATGACCCACGACAAAGTGATTTTCGACCTGATCGAGCGCGAACACCTGCGCCAGAAAGACGGCATCGAGCTTATCGCCTCCGAGAACTACGTGAGCTACGACGTGATGCGCGCCATGGGCTCCTGTCTCACCAACAAATACGCCGAGGGCTATCCCGGCCACCGATATTACGGCGGTTGCGGAGTGGTCGACGAAGTAGAGCAGATTGCCATCGACCGCGTCAAACAACTTTTCGGCGCCGAGTATGCCAACGTGCAGCCTCACTCGGGCGCCCAGGCCAACATGGCCGTATTCATGGCCTGTCTGAAGCCCGGCGACAAGTTCATAGGCCTGAACCTGAGCCACGGCGGCCATCTCTCGCACGGGAGTCCAGTTAACTTCTCGGGTCTGGTTTTCCATGCCCTCGAATACAACGTGACAGCCGAAACCGGCCTCGTGGACTATGACGGCTTCGAGGAGACCTGCCGCGCAGAGCGTCCGAAACTCATAATTGCGGGCGCAAGTGCCTATTCCCGCGAATGGGATTATGCCCGTATGCGCAAGGTTGCAGACGAAATCGGAGCCATTTTCATGGTCGACATGGCCCACCCCGCCGGACTCATAGCCGCGGGACTTCTCGACAATCCTCTGAAATACGCCCATATCGTCACGTCCACGACCCACAAGACCCTCCGCGGTCCGAGAGGCGGCATTATCCTTATGGGCAAGGACTTCGTCAATCCCTGGGGCAAGACATCGCCCAAGGGCGAACCGCGCATGATGAGCCAGCTGCTGGACTCGGCGGTGTTCCCCGGCGTTCAGGGCGGTCCGCTCGAGCACGTAATCGCCGCCAAGGCCGTGGCCTTCGGCGAAGCGCTCCAGACTTCGTTCCGCGACTACCAGCTTCAGGTTCGCACCAACGCCAAGGCAATGGCCAAGGCCCTCCTCGACAGAGGCTACAACATCGTCTCCGGCGGAACGGACAACCACTGCGTGCTTCTCGACCTCAGGTCCAAATTCCCTGACCTCACAGGCAAAGTGGCCGAGAAGGCTCTTGTCGCCGCCGACATCACGGCCAACAAGAACATGGTTCCCTTCGACTCCCGTTCGCCCTTCCAGACCTCGGGCATCCGCCTCGGAACGCCCGCCATCACCACCCGCGGGCTCAAGGAAGACCTTATGGAGCCCATCGTGGAACTCATCGACGCCGTTCTTTCCAATCCGGAGGATGCCAGGACCATCGAGGTCACCCGCCGCAAGGTGAACGAGATGATGAGCGCCTTCCCCATCTTCGCCTGGTGAACAAGATCCATGTAATAATAGTTGCCGCGGGCAGCGGACACCGGTTCGGAAGTCCGCTGCCCAAGCAATTCTGTATGCTTGCCGGCAAACCCGTCCTCGCCCATACGCTTGACAATCTCCGGATGGCTTTCGGCCCTGAAGCGGAATTCACGCTTGTGCTTCACCGCGATTATTTCGGGCTTTGGGAAAAACTGGCAGCCGAAAGCGTATGCGCGAGGGAGAACCGACTTGTTGCCGGAGGAGCAAGCCGCGCGGAATCCGTAGCAAACGCACTTCAGGCATGCTCTCCGGACAAGGGAGAACCTGTTATGGTTCACGATGGCGTGCGCCCTTTCGTGACACCTGGTATGGTCAAGGACCTTGTAAAGGCACTCGACAACGGCGCCGACTACGCATTGCCGGCCGTGCCCCTTTCCGACTCAATCCGGGAACAAGAGACCGACGGCACATGGCATGCCCGCGAGCGCAGCCGCTACCGTGCGGTACAGACTCCTCAGGCTTTCCGTGGTGGCATACTTGTCGAGGCTTACAGGCTAGCCAATGAAAAATACGGCTACGATATGTTCACAGATGACGCATCCGTGGTCGAAAAGACACTACCGGGATTGCAGCTAAGGCTGACGGAAGGCTCTCCATACAATATGAAAATCACAAATCCTCTCGACCTTAGAATCGCGGAGGTCCTGCTCGACTGATGCTCTCGCTGCGCAAGCTCGACATAAAATACGTCAAGGGCGTAGGGCCGAAGCGTGCAGAAATTCTTGCCAAAGAGCTGGGAATCCGCACAGCCTACGACCTCCTGCGCCATTATCCGTCGAGCTATGTGGACCGATCGAAGTACTATGAAATAAGGGAATTGCGCAGCATTAACCCTGACTCGCTTCCCGCATTACAGGTAAAGGGGCGGTTCGTGAGCTCGAATGTCCTCGGCGAGGGCGCCAGGATGCGCCTTGTCGCCTTATTTACGGACGGGACTGCAACGATGGAGGTGACATGGTTCAAAAGTGTCAGGACAATCCGTAAATCGCTCGATCCGGAGAAGACCTACGTGCTTTTCGGCAAGGTTGGGACCTTCAACGGCAAACTGCAGATGGTCCATCCGGAAATGGAGGACTCGTCCAAGGCAAGTACCGGTCAGGGAACCCGTGGAGTCTACCCTCTTACCGAGGGCCTCCGGAAGGCCAACATCGGCTCAAAAGCCATTTATACCATAGTCTGGACAATCCTCGGAGGCGACGGAGCGCAGAGACGCCTCGTCGACCCTCTGCCGGAAAGTGTCCTCAGAAGCCGGGGCCTCATGCCTATCTCCGACGCCATACGCGAGATTCATTTTCCTACATCACCCGACGCACTCGCCCGGGCAAGGTTCAGGTTCAAGTTCGAGGAACTGTTTTATATCCAGACCGACATGCTGATGCGCTCGAAAGGACGCAAACAGCTGTCCCGAGGTCTGAGGATGCCGCATGTAGGCGACTGGTTCAATATGTTCTACCGTCAGTGCCTGCCCTTCGAACTTACCGGCGCGCAGAAGCGTGTCATCAAGGAAATCCGCGCCGACATCATGAGCGGAAAGCAGATGAACCGGCTTGTGCAGGGCGACGTTGGTTCGGGCAAGACGCTTGTGGCCCTCATGTGTATGCTTCTTGCCATCGACAACGGCTATCAGGCCGCACTCCTCGCCCCGACGGAAATACTCGCCGCCCAGCATTACGAGACCATCAGCGGACTGGCGGCGAAAATCGGTCTGAACGTGCGGCTTCTAACGGGAAGCACCCGGGCCAAGGCCCGCGAGGAAATCCACGGGCAGCTACGCGACGGGACACTCCACATTCTTGTCGGCACCCATGCCATCCTCGAGGACAAGGTGGAGTTCGCCCGACTGGGATTTGCCGTCATCGACGAGCAACACCGATTCGGAGTCGTACAGAGAGCCCGGCTGTGGGGCAAAGGGCCGGAGGGCTTCGCTCCGCATATCCTTGTGATGACAGCCACGCCGATTCCGCGCACTCTTGCAATGACTGTGTACGGCGATCTTGATGTCAGCGTAATCGACGAACTTCCTCCTGGCAGGAAGCCCGTGGAGACTGTTCTGCGCTTTGAGCAGCAAAGGATGCAGGTGTACAGAGCCATGGGAGCCCAGTTGCGAAAGGGACGTCAGGTCTATATAGTATACCCGCTTATTGAAGAAAACGAAAAACTCGACCTCAAGAGCCTTGAGGAAGGCTACGAGAACATCTGCGAGACATTCAGGGATTATCGAGTGGCTTTTGTCCACGGAAAGATGAAGCCTGCCGAAAAAGAGCATCAGATGCATCTTTTCGCATCCGGCGAGGCGAAAATCATGGTAGCCACAACCGTAATCGAGGTTGGCGTCAATGTTCCCAACGCCACGACAATGATTATTGAGAATGCCGAGCGTTTCGGACTCTCGCAACTGCACCAGCTCCGCGGCCGCGTGGGGCGAGGAGGCGAGAAAAGCTATTGTGTGCTCATGAGCCGCTACAACATCAGCGGCGACACCCGCAAGCGGCTCGACGTCATGTCTTCGACGACCGACGGCTTTGTTATAGCGGAAGCCGACATGCAGTTCCGCGGTCCGGGCGACATCGAGGGGACAATGCAGAGCGGCCTGCCTTTCGACCTGAAAATCGCATCTCTCGCGCAGGACGGCCAGATAATAGCGCTTGCGCGCGAGACGGCGGAAAGCCTGCTGAAGGAAGACCCGCAGCTTGCGGCACCGGCGAACACAGGACTCTCCCGGGCCATCCGCGAACTCACCGGCCGCAAAGCCGACTGGAGCCAGATTTCATAGATGCAACAATGCGGCTGCCTCACGGTAGCCGCATTGTTGCAAATAAACCAATCATTATCACATTTCTTACAAGAGGATTTTATCGTCCTTGTGAAATTATAACACAAGTTGGAGGAAAAAGGTTTGCCCGTTAGATGATTTTTTCAAAAAAAACCGCTATATTTGTGGCGATGAAACTCATAGCTCTCCGACTCTATCAATTTCTTGTCATGGCCCCGCTTCTGGCTGTGATAACAATCTTAGCTGCCGTCCTTACCACCGCAGGAAGTCTTCTGGGCGCCGGGCGCTTCTGGGGATACTGGCCGGCCCATCTGTGGGCCAGAGCTTTCTGTGTGCTCAGCCTTGTGAAGGTGACAGTCAGAGGGAGGGAGAACATCTCGCCGGAGACCTCCTACGTCTTTGTGGCTAACCATCAGGGAGCCTACGACATATTTTCCATCTACGGCTATCTCAACCACGATTTCCGCTGGATGATGAAAAAGGGCCTTGAGCGCATCCCGCTTGTCGGCTACAGCTGCAAGGTGTCGGGACATATATATGTTGACAACTCCACTCCTTCCGCCACCCGGAGGACCATGGCGGAGGCCGAGAAACGCCTGCGCGACGGCATGAGCGTGGTCGTCTTTCCCGAGGGTTCCCGCACTCGCGACGGCCGCATGCACCGCTTCCACCGCGGAGCATATATGCTGGCCATGGAATTCAGCCTGCCTGTGGTGCCCATCACCATCGACGGCGCCTACAGCGTCCTGACCCGCGGAAGCTGGCTTCCGAAGCCGGGACATATCACTCTCACAATCCACAAGCCCATAGAGCCGGACTCCGACGGACACCGCCTCGACAGACTTATGGCCGAGAGTTATGCGGCGATAGCCTCCGCCCTCCCTGGCGAGAGCACAGTCGGCGCGAACTCCTTTCAGAATTGAAGCTACCTCCTTAGTTATAATCAAATACACAATTCCATACTGACACAACAATGAAGAAAACCGGAATTCTCGTAACAGGCGGCACAGGCTATATCGGCTCACATACTACCGTCGAACTCATCAAGGCGGGCTACCATGTGGTAATCATCGATAACCTCAGCAATTCCAATATCGGCGTCCTCGACGGAATCGAGGAAATTACCGGCGTCCGTCCCGACTTCATAAAAGGCGACTGCACCGATATCGCGACTCTCCGCGAGCTCTTCAAGAAGTACAGCGACATCAAGGGCATCATCAATTTCGCCGCGTCGAAGGCCGTGGGCGAAAGCGTCCAGAAGCCCATCCTCTACTACCGCAACAACCTCAACACCCTTATGAATCTTCTGGAGTGCATGGGCGAGTTCGGCGTTGACGGCATCGTATTCTCCTCTTCCTGCACCGTCTACGGCGAGCCCGACGTGAACCCCGTCACCGAAAACTCCCCCATCAAGCCGGCGACGTCGCCTTACGGCAACACCAAGCAGATTTCCGAGGAAATAATCGAGGACGTAATCCACAGCGGCGCACCCTTCAAAAGCATCATCTTGCGCTACTTCAATCCCGTGGGCGCTCATCCCTCGGCCCTCATCGGCGAGCTCCCCAACGGCGTTCCCCAGAACCTCATCCCCTATCTCACCCAGACAGCCATCGGCATCCGTAAGGAACTCGCTGTCTTCGGCGACGACTACAACACACCGGACGGCTCCTGCATCCGCGACTTCATCAATGTAGTGGACCTCGCCAAGGCTCATGTCATCGCTGTGGAGAGGCTCGTGGAGAACAAGTGCGAGACGCCAGTCGAGATTTTCAACCTCGGCACCGGAAACGGAGTCAGCGTCCTCGAACTCATCAACACATTCGAGGAAGCCACGGGCGTGAAAGTCCCCTACCATATCGCTCCTCGCCGCGAAGGCGACATCGAAAAGGTCTGGGCCGACCCGCGCAGAGCCAATGAGGTTCTCGGCTGGAGTGCCGACACTCCTCTCGCCGACACCATGCGCTCGGCATGGAAGTGGCAGCTTGCCCTTCGTGAAAAAGGCATAATGTAAATTCTGAAAAACCATAACCCGACGATGAGAAAATCGATAATTCTTGTCGCCGGGCTGTTTTGTGCCCTCTCCCTCGGGGCCCAGACACCCGGCGAAGACATCAGGACCGAAATCCGCAACTGCCCGGAAAAGGCAGGCGGCGTATATTTCGCCTATCCGACCGAGCAAATTTCCAAAACGGCATCGGAGCGCCCCAAGGGCTACTCACCCTTTTATATCAGCCATTACGGCCGCCACGGGTCGCGTTACCTTATCAGCGACCGCGACTACAGCGACATCATAAAGCGCCTCGACGACGCCAAGAGCCACGATGCCCTCACGCCCCTTGGCCTTGACGTGCTCGCCCGACTCGATTCCGTATGGAAGGAAGCAGAGGGACGCGGAGGCGAACTGACTCCTCTCGGCACGAGGCAGCACAGATCCATAGGACGTCGCGCCGCGGAAGCATTCCCCGAAGCCTTCGCCGGAAAAGACGCCGAAGTCACTGCCGCCTCCACCGTGGTGATGCGTTGCGCACATTCCATGTTCGCCTTCCTAGAAGGCCTGAAGGAGCTCAACCCGCAGCTCGACATCGCGCGCGAATCGTCGGAGCGCAACATGTACTATCTCAACTACCACAGTGCGGAATCCGGGCCGTACAGCAGCCACGAGGGCCCCTGGTATCAGGACTACAAGCGTTTCAAAGCCAGGAACACGCGTCCCGAGCGTCTAATGACCGCTCTTTTCAAGGACCCGGTATACCTCGGGCGCTATGTCGATCAGGACAAGCTCATGTGGCAGCTCTACTGGCTCGCCGTCGACATGCAGAACATGGAGACCCCGATAAGCTTCATGGACCTCTTCACCAACGACGAACTCTATGACATGTGGGCGACAGCAAACTTCAATTTCTACGCCTGCAACTCCTCATATCCGCTCGCAAACGGCGAGCATACGGCCAACGCACGCAATCTTGTCCGAGACATAATTACGAAGGCCGACGGATATGTCGACGGAAACAAACACGGCGCGAGTCTCCGTTTCGGGCACGACGGCAACATCATACCGCTTACCGCGCTCCTGAAAATCGACGGCTGCTACTCCGAAGCAATCGCTCCCGAAGACCTCGCGGCGAGCGGTTATGCCAACTACCGCATCTCCCCCATGGCCTCGAACCTCCAGATGATATTTTTCAGGAACAACAAGAAACCCGAGGATGTGCTTGTCCGCGTGAACCTCAACGAGCGGCCCGCGAAACTGCCCGTAGAGAATGTCGGCGACGGCCTCTACCGCTGGACTGACCTCCGCGAATACCTCCAGTCGCTGCTCTGAATTCAAAATCTTATAACTTAGGGCCGGATTTAACATTTATTGTTGAATCCGGCCCTAAACTTTTTACCATGAGCGAAGTCAAAATGTTAAATATCATACAAAATGACGGACAGATGCGAAACAGAGCAAGAAATTCGTTATCTTTGTAAACCAAACCCGGACAATAAACATTTTGACAATAAAGGACAAACTATGAAAAAGGCATTCTTCACCGGATTCAGAAGTCTTGCCGTAGCCATCGCCGCGGCAGGGCTGTTCATCTCGCCCATGACTATCATGGCCGACGATTTCGATGACGACGACCTCTATTACTCGCCAGCGAAGGCCGAAAAGGCCAAGAAGGAACGCGAGGCGAAACAGCTCGAGGAGCAGCGTCGGGCACAGGCTGAATACGAGGCCCGCATGGCTCGCCTCGATTCCATGTCGGCCGCCTACAATGCCAAGCATCCTGTGTCGGAACTCGACATGAACGTGGACGACTACAACCGCCACGGCTCATTCCTCGTGAATGCCGACAGTCATAACGCGAAAGCCGATTCAGCCGCCATTCCCGCAGGCGACTTCGCCTACACCCGGCGCATCGAGCGGTTCCACAACGACAGTATCGTAAGCCAGAGCAACGACGAGGCTCTACAGGAATATTACTACGCCACGGCCTCGCAGCCGCAGAACGACCCGACCGTTGTCAACATATACGTCAACGATCCCTACGGCTATTACGGGAACTGGTACGGAGGATACTACACGCCCTACTACTACAATCCCTGGCGTTACAACTACGCCTGGGGATTCGGATGGGGCGGATGGTACGACCCCTGGTTCGACTTCGGCTGGGGCCCTTCGTGGGGATGGAGCTGGGGATGGGGTCCCGGATGGGCTCCCGGCCCCTGGGTTCCCGGTCCGGGCTACCCCGGCTGGGGCGGACGGCCCTGGCATCCCACGGGCATTCCCGGTGCCTCCCGTCCCCACAGGCCCTCCTATGCAGGAGCAAGCTCGGGCGGCAGCCGCCGTCCCGGTTCGGCCGTCTCGCCCTCCGGAAACATCCGGCCTGGCAACATGGGGAACGGACGCCCGAGTTTTGGCCGCGGCAATTCAGGAACCCGTCCGGGGAACGGAAACTCATTCGGCACTTCACGTCCCGGAAACTCCGGCCGACCTTCCGGCACCTCCGGAAACTACAGCCGTCCCGGCAACTCCGGCAACCGCAACAACTACAACGGCAACAGCAACAACAACTCCTCGTCGCCCAGCCACAACTACAGCCCTTCGCACAACTATTCTCCGAGCCGCTCGTCCGGTAGCTACAGCAGCCCGAGCCGCGGCAGCTACGGAGGCGGTTCAGGCCGCTCGGGAGGCGGTGCGGCAGGTGGTCGCGGGCGCAGATAAAATCCCTACTCTCCTCCTTGTTAAAATCAACTATTTATGGAAAAGACATTCAAGCTAAGCATAGCGGCCGCACTGCTCCTGCTCCCGGGAGCTGTGCACGCACAGAGCGCAATCGACGCCAACCAGATCAATGGTTCCGACGTCCGCGGCACGGCACGATTCGTGGCGATGGGCGGAGCCTTCACCTCCCTCGGCGGAGACCTCTCGACCCTGACGCAGAACCCTGCGGGCCTCGGCATCTACCGCCGGAGTGAAATCGGCCTGACATTCGACATCAATAAACGCAACTACTCCTCCACAACTCCGGGCTACAAGTTCAACAACTCGCAGACCAAGGCCTACTTCGACAACTTCGGCTATGTCGGCACCGCAAACCTCAACGGCGCGCTGCGCTCTTTCTCATGGGGCGTAAGCTATCAGCGACTCAACGCCTTCCACCGCCGCCACGAGGGCTACAACATGCCGACGGAGACCTCGCTCTCCAACTATATCGCGTCCTATACGGGCGGCATTCCTTCGGCTGACCTCATGCCTTCCTCCGGCTATAACCCCTACCTCGACTCGGGAAAGGACTGGCTGAGCATCCTCGGCGCCTCTTCGCACATCATCAACCCTGTCGGCAGTTCCGACAACTGGCAGGGGCTGCACGGCCCCGCTACCACGGGCGACGCGGCCTACACGGTCGAGGAATCCGGCTATCAGGACGAGTACAACATCGACTTCGGCGGAAACGTCTCGGACATCGTATACTGGGGTATCGGCATAGGCATACAGGACATCAGCTACAACCGCCGACTCGTCTACAGCGAGAGCATGGAGAACGCCAACATCCTCGGCTACCGTCCGAACACGACAATCACGGGCAACGCCGGTTTTGAGATGGACTCCTGGAAGTCCATCTCCGGCTCGGGCGTCAACCTCAAGCTCGGTGTGATCGTTCGCCCCTTCGACGAGTTCCGAATCGGCTTTGCCGTGCATACCCCCACATGGCTCCACCTCAACCATCAGGGCGACTCCTATCTGAACTACAGCTACTTCGACCCCACTCAGCCCGAAAGCGACAACAATCCCTTCCAGGGAGAGGAGTCCACCGCGCTGTATGACTACGATGCGCGCCTGACGAGCCCCTGGCGCTTCATGTTCGGCGCAAGCTACAATATCCTCAACCGCGCGATTGTCAGCGTGGACTACGAGAGGGTCCAATATCAGGACATGCGTCAGAAATACCAGGCACCCGGCACCTTCGGAGGTTATTCTTTTGTTACCGACGAGGCTACCAACGCCGAAATCAAGAGCTATTACAAGGGCGGCGACATCATCCGCGCCGGCGTGGAGTTCCGCGTGACTCCGAAATTCAGCATCCGCGCAGGCTACAACATCCAGACCGGCCATGTCCGCGAGGCCGCCAAGGAAGCCGGAGCGAACATCGTGACGGCCGGCGTCGACCCGAGCTACAACTTCAGCAACAGCACCGAGAACCTCTCCTTCGGTCTCGGCTACCGCTACAAGGCCTGGTATATCGACCTCGCATACCAGTGGAAGCACCGCGAGGACACCTTCCATGCCTACACGGATTTCAACGGATTCCAGGCCCCAAGGGCAACGATGACGGACAACATCCATTCCTTCGTGATTTCCACGGGATTCCGCTTCTGAACGTCAACCTTCCGCCGTCCGAAAATTCCCGGGCGGCGGATTTTTTTCGACAATTTCGCAAGTTATCGACAAATGTTTCACTTTCGTGGAACATTTTTTTCTTTATTTGGAGCGGAGTTGTTATCTTTGCAGAAACAAACTCCTCATCTGCTGATAATATGGGAAAAATAATAGCTATAGCGAACCAGAAGGGAGGCGTCGGCAAGACAACGACGACAATCAATCTCGCGGCATCGCTCGCTAAAGAAGGGAAACGCGTTCTCATAATCGACGCGGACCCGCAGGCCAACGCCACCTCGGGATACGGCATCGACCCACGGACGATGACTTCGTCAATCTACGAGTGCATGGTCGACGGCTATCCTCTCGACGGCTCCCAGGTGGCAACCTGCATGGAAGGCCTTGACCTGATTGGCTCAAGGATAGACCTTGCGGGCGCCGAAATAGAGCTGATCGGCAAAACCGACCGCGAGCGCGTGCTCGCAAAGCTACTTCAGCCTGTACGCGAAAAATACGACTACATCATCATCGACTGCTCGCCGTCGCTCGGACTGATAACCGTGAACGCGCTGACCGCCGCCGACTCGGTGATTATCCCCGTTCAGGCGGAATACTTCGCTCTTGAAGGCATCAGCAAACTTCTCAACACGATACGCATCATCAAGGGACGCCTCAATCCCTCGCTCGAAATCGAAGGCTTCCTGCTCACGATGTACGACGCGCGCCTGAGGCTCGCGAACCAGATATACGACGAGCTCAAAGGCCACTTCGGCGACATGGTGTTCAATACGGTGATTCCCCGCAACATCAGGCTCAGCGAGGCTCCCAGCCACGGCCTTCCGGCGATACTCTACGACGCGGAAAGCCGTGGAGCCACAAGCCATGTTCTCCTTGCAAGGGAAATAATCGCCAAACACAAGAAGAAAAAATGACATCTCCGACAAAACGCAACGCACTCGGCCGCGGCCTGGACTCCCTGCTGCCCATGGACGACACCCCTGCCCGCGGTTCTTCTGCCATAAACGAAATTCCCCTTTCGCTCATCTCGGCCAATCCCGACCAGCCGCGCCGCACATTCGACGAGGAAAGCCTCGAAGAACTGGCGGCATCCATCGCGCAGATCGGCATAATCCAGCCCCTTTCGCTCCGCAAGACGGGTCCGGAGTCCTACCAGATTATCGCCGGCGAGCGGCGCTTCCGTGCGGCCCAGATGGCCGGACTGGAATCGGTGCCGGCGTACATCCGCACGGCAAACGACGCCGAACTCACCGAAATGGCCCTCATCGAGAACATCCAGCGCGAGGACCTCAACGCCATAGAAATCGCCCTGACATTCCGCAAACTCATCGACCAGTACAGTCTGACTCAGGAAAGACTCAGCGAGAGAATAGGCAAGAAACGCGCGACGATAGCCAATTTCCTGCGCCTGCTCCGGCTTCCGGCGGAAGTGCAGCTCGGTCTCCGCGACGGACGCGTGGACATGGGTCACGCCCGCGCTCTGCTCACCATCTCCGATCCGGCCCTGCAGCTCAGGCTTTACAACGAGATTCTGCGCGACGGCCTCAGCGTGCGTCGGGTAGAGGAACTCGCCAAGGCCTATCAGGCCGCAGCCGAGAGGGGACAGTCGCCGGCGGATGACAGCCGCCGGGAGAAATCGGGCGTAAAAAGCGAGTTCGAGGTGCTGAAAAAACATCTCTCGTCCGTGTTCCAGACCCCTGTGCAGTTCGCCTGCGACAAACAGGGAAAAGGACGCATAACCTTTCCTTTCAAAGACGAAAAAGAACTGGAGCGGCTCCTGACGCTCTTCGATTCGCTTAAAAAGTGAGAATAAACATTTTAAGACAAGCAAGTCCACTCCGGCGTCTGATATGCTGCGCGGCTCTCGGAGCCTTCGCGGCATTCGCTGTCTCTGCCCAGCATCTTCCCTCCCGGCGAGCTCAGACAGCTCCCGTTCTCGTCGCCGATACTCTCGGGGTCCCCTCCGACAGCATCCTCACATACGTTGCCGTCGAGGAGGCGGGAGATTCCGAGGTCTTCATCGACCTTGTTCCCGAAGCGGCAAGAGAGAAGAAGCCGGCGTCGGAATACGACGTCTGGGTCGAGCGCGAATCGTCGTTCAATCCCGACCCGACACGTGCCGTGTGGATGTCGGCCCTTTTTCCGGGACTCGGACAAATCTACAACCGCCGCTACTGGAAACTGCCGATAATCATCGGCGGCTATCTCGGTCTGGCCTATGCCACGTCGTGGAACAACAATATGCTCACGGACTACACCCGCGCGTACCGCGACATCATGGACAACGACCCCACGACCAACTCCTACATGAATTTCTTTCCGCCGACAACCACGGAATCGGACCTGGACAAGACGTGGCTGACAAACGTCCTCCAGTCGCGCAAGAACTATTTCCGGCGCAACCGCGACCTGTGCATCATAGCAATGGTCGGCGTTTATCTCCTTGCCATGGTCGACGCCTACGTCGACGCATCCCTTTCACATTTCGACATCACGCCCGACCTGTCGATGGACGTAAGCCCCGCTGTTTTTCAGGAAGTAAGGGGAATGAAGCCATCGGTAGGCTTAAACTGGGCGATTACCTTCTGAAGCAAAAACATTCAATCCATGAGCCTTAAAGACACTCTGTTCATCATACTCCTCGCCGGCACCCCGCTCACGGCCGTCGCCGACGAGCCCAATATCCTCGATGTATCCCGCGAAACACCTTCCGCCGCCCTGATTCTCCCCGAAAGCTTCGAGACGGACACAAAGGCCATGCTCGACAGCTGGTACCTGAACAAATACGCCGTAATCGACACGCAGGCCGACTCCCGTCCGGACGCGGAAGTGACTGACGAAATGCTCATAGAGCGCCTCGGAAAGCTTCCAACGGAAATAGAGATGCCTCTCAACAGCGTCGTGAAAAGCTATATCCTGATGTATGCCAACCGCAGGAAACAGCTTGTGGAGAACATGCTCGGCCTCAGCCTCTACTATATGCCCATATTCGAGACCGCCCTCGACCGCTATGACCTGCCGAAGGAACTGAAGTATCTCCCGGTCATTGAATCGGCGCTCAACCCTTCGGCCGTATCAAGAGCCGGCGCTGTCGGTCTCTGGCAGATTATGGCGCCCACAGCGGGAGGCCTCGGGCTCGAGATGAACTCACTTGTGGACGGGCGCCGCGACCCTTACGCCTCGACCGACGCGGCCGCGCGATACCTCAGGCAGCTTTACGACACATATCAGGACTGGTCGCTCGCAATCGCGGCCTACAACTGCGGTCCCGGCAACATCAACAAGGCGCTCCGCCGCGTGGGCGACGGAAAACACGACTTCTGGGACATTTACCCCTATCTCCCGACGGAGACACGCGGCTATTTCCCGATTTTCATAGCCGCCAACTATATTATGAACTACTACGGCGAGCACAACATCGCTCCGGCGCTCGCCCGCCGTCCGGTCGTGACGGACACGGTTCACGTCTGCCGCCGCGTCCATTTCCAGCAGATTTCCGACGTCATGGACATCCCAATGACCGAAATACGCGCTCTGAATCCCCAGTACCGCCGCGACCTTATTCCCGGCGACATCCGCCCCTACCCCCTTGTGCTCCCTTCTCTGCAGGCAATAGCCTATGTGGCAAACGAGGATTCCATCGTGAACCACGATGCCGAGAAATACAGCCGCCGCAGCGTTGTCGAGCCGGCTTCGGAAGGCTCGGTCAGCGGAAGCGATTCCCAGGGCGAGTACGTTGACGAGCTTGTGACCTTCTACCACACCGTCAAACGCGGGGAGACGCTCTCGAAAATCGCCAGACGGTATGGCGTGAGCGTAAGCTCCATCCGCAAAATCAACAAAATCGGAAAGACCGTAAAACGCGGCAAACGACTTAAAATACAGACTTACAAGAGAAAGTACATCGAAAAGCCCAAGGTCGAAGAAGCTGTGGCGGACAGCACTGAAATCAATGTTCCGGCAACGGTTGCCGTTCCTACGGATTCCGTGGCGGCCGCTCCGGCAGACTCCATGACCGTAAACAATTCCCAGGCTGTGGCAAACGCCTTCTCCGAAGCGGAAGCAAAAGCCGATACCATCCGGGAAAAGGATAAGCAGAAGGAGAAGCCCGACTGGAAGCAGAAGACCGAAAAGCCCTCCAGGAAGCCGAAGACGACCGTCCACACCGTCAAGCGCGGCGAGAACCTCTTCAAAATCGCCAAGCGCAACGGCACGACCGTCGATGAAATCAAACGCCTCAACGGACTCAAAGGCGACGACCTCAAGGTCGGTCAGCGCATCAAGATTCCCCGCAAATAACAAAAACCAGTCATAAATGAAAGTAAAAAACTACAATCAGGAACTCCCGCCTTCAGAGGTGGACCCTGTGGAACTGCCTGAAAACGCCTTCCGACAGCTTGGCGAAGACGAAGAGTACAGGCCTCTGATGCATCCGGCCCACGATTATCCCGAGGCCACTCCCTACTCCGTCGGCATGGGCCTCCTGCTGGCCGTCGTGTTCAGTGCCGCCGCGGCTTATCTCGGTCTGAAGGTAGGTCAGGTGTTCGAAGCGGCCATTCCCATCGCCATCATAGCCGTGGGGCTGTCCGGAATGCTGAAAAAAGAGAACGCACTCGGCCAGAACGTAATAATCCAGAGCATCGGCGCCTGCTCGGGCGTGATTGTGGCCGGCGCCATCTTCACCCTTCCGGCCCTCTACATCCTTCAGAGCGCATATCCGGAAATCACCGTCGACTTCCTTCAGATTTTCCTCAGCTCGCTGCTGGGCGGCGTGTTGGGAATTCTCTTCTTTATACCCTTCCGCAAGTATTTCGTAAAGGACATGCACGGCAAGTACCCCTTCCCGGAGGCTACAGCCACCACTCAGGTGCTTGTGAGCGGTAATTCCAAGAAGAGCGAGAACGGCGGACAGGCCAAGCTCCTCGCCGTGGCCGCCCTCGTGGGCGGCATCTACGACTACATCGTGGCCACCCTCGGCTGGTGGAGCGAAGTTGTCACGACAACGGCCTATTCCTGGGGGCAGACTCTTGCCGACAAGACTAAGTTCGTCTTCTCCTGCAATACCGGCGCGGCGGTTCTCGGCCTCGGATATATAGTCGGCCTCAAATACGCCTTCGTCATCTTCGCCGGCTCGATTTTCGTATGGTGGTTCGTGATTCCTCTGATGGGCACCTACGGCAGTCCCGAGCTGGCCGCCATGAGTCCCTCGGCGATCTTCAGCGAATATGCCCGTATGATCGGCATCGGCGGCATAGCCATGGCCGGAGTCATCGGTATCATCAAGTCGTGGGGCATCATCGCTCAGGCCGTCGGACTCGCCTCCCGCGAGCTCAAGGGCGCATCGGCTGCAGGAAAGACCGTGCGCTGGCAGACCGACATCTCCATGAAGCACATCGCCTACTTCATCTTCCTCGCCCTCGCGGCAGTGCTTATCTTCTTCTGGATAGGGGTAATCCACACCTTCTGGCAGGCCCTGATTGCATGGATTGTCGTGACGGTTATCGCTTTCCTCTTCACCACAGTCGCAGCGAACGCAATAGCCATCGTGGGCTCGAACCCCGTGAGCGGCATGACGCTCATGACGCTCATCATTGCATCCGCCATATTTGTGGCAATAGGCCTCAGCGGGTCGTCGGGCATCGTAGCCTCGATGGTTGTCGGCGGCGTGGTCTGCACGGCCCTCTCCATGGCCGGAGGCTTCGTCACTGACCTTAAAATCGGCTACTGGCTGGGCTCGACGCCAAAAAAACAGGAGAGCTGGAAATTCCTCGGCACCCTCGTGTCGGCCGCGACGGTAGGCGGCGTAATCATGCTCCTCAACAACGTCTACGGCTTCTCCGGCGACAACGCTCTCGCGGCTCCTCAGGCCAACGCTATGGCCAAGGTTATCGAGCCCATGATGATGGGCGGAGCCACTCCCTGGACGCTCTACATCATCGGCGCCGTACTGGCCTGCATTCTCAACTGGCTCGGCGTGCCCGCGCTCGCGTTCTGCCTCGGCATGTTCCTTCCACTGCATCTCAACACCCCGATGCTTATGGGCGGCATCATCTCCTGGCTCGTAGGGCGCAGCTCCAAGGACAAGGAAGTATGCCGCAAGCGCATGGACCGCGGCACGCTCATCTCCTCGGGACTTATCGCCGGCGGAGCTCTCTTCGGCGTGTTCGCCGCTCTGACAATCATGTGCGGCTTCAAGGTGCCGGGCAACGGAGGCGAATTCGGGCCTCAGATCCTCGGCCTTATCGCATACGCGGGAATCATGGCATACCTCTACTTCGCGTCGTGCCGTGAATCCAAATAAAATACACACATCATGATTATCGCATCACAGAAGCGCAAGGAGAACATCGCCGAATATCTGCTCTACATGTGGCAGATTGAAGACATCATCCGCGCAAACGGACTCGACCTTGACAAAATCCGCGCCAACGTCATCGACCGCTTCCCTAACCTCAGCGAGGAGCAGATCAAGGCTATGGCCGACTGGTACGAGTCGCTTATCGACATGATGCGGCGCGAGGAGGTGGTCCGGAAGGGCCACCTCCAGATGCACCGCAATATCCTCAACGACCTCGCGCGCCTCAATAATGAAATTCTCGCGGACCCCAACCCAAAATTCGACAGTTACCGCGAGGAATTCTACCGCACTCTGCCCTTTATCGTGGAACTGCGGGCGAAAAGCGGAGAGGAAAAAGCCGGAGAAATCGAGACCTGCTTCAACGCCCTTTACGGCGTTCTTCTTCTGAGGCTGCAGGGCAAGGAAATATCGGCGGAAACCCTCGGAGCCGTTACTCAGATTGGACGCTTCATAGCCCTTCTTGCCAAGGACTGGCACCTTGACGAAGAAGACAAGCTCTTCGAGCGCAAGGACCAGGACGAATAAGCCGTTTTTTGGGCTTATAAAGCACTCTTTCCCCGAATTATTTGTTTTCTGACGGATTTTTTATTAATTTCGTGGGAAATAACTGACATACACAATCCATATACCACAAGTACACCCTAAAATCATCCTTTTTGAACGATGAGCTACCTGAAATTCGATAAAAATCTGCTGATAAACCTCGATCAGAGCTTACGGAAGGAAATATTGCGCACGAATCAGGCGGGAGCATACACCTGCACCACACTGCCCGGATGCAACACCCGCAAGCAGCACGGACTTCTCGTGATTCCCATCGAAGGCTTCGGCAACCGGCCGCACGTGCTCCTCTCCAGTCTCGACGAGACCGTAATCCAGCACGGCGCGCCCTTCAATCTGGGACTTCACCGCTACCGCGGAGGAGTCTACAGTCCCAACGGCCACAAGTACATCCGAGAGTTCGACTGTGAGAGCGTGCCCCGCACCACCTTCCGCGTAGGCGGCGTAATCCTGACCCGCGAAAAAATCTTCATCAGTCAGGAGAACCGCATACTCATCCGCTACACTCTCGTCGACGCCCATTCGGCCACGACCCTGCGCTTCCGTCCCTTCCTCGCCTTCCGTGAAGTCGAGGCTCTCTGTCAGGCCAACGACAGCATCAACAAAACCTGCGAACCCGTGGAGAACGGCATAGCCACCTGTCTTTACGACGGCTTCCCTACCCTCTACATGCAGTTCAACCGTAAAGCCGAGTGGGTCAGCGACCCTAACTGGTATAACGGAATCGAGTACATGAAGGATATGGAACGCGGAGTGCCCTACTGCGAGGACCTCTGGGTGCCGGGCTACTTTGAGCTGCCGATAAAGAAAGGCGAAAGCATCATATTCTCCGCCGGCGTGACTCCGGTGTCGCCCCGCAGCCTCAAGAAGATGTACGAGTCCGAGATTGCATGCCGCACACCCCGCACATCCTTCTTCAACTGCCTCAAGAACGCCGCCAAGCAGTTCTATTTCCGCATGAACCACGGAATGTACATTATTTCGGGCTATCCGTTCGGACGAGTCATAGCCCGGAATATGTTTATGTCCGTTCCCGGTCTCACGCTTGCCATCGACCATTTCGCAGATTACGAGGCTATCATGAAGAGCGGCCTCGACGCGCTCCGCAATTTCATGAACACGGGGGAAAGCTCCCCACATATCGAAGGCATCGAGCAGCCCGACATACCTCTGTGGGCGCTGTGGGCAATCCAGCAATACCGCAAAAGTCAGGGCCTCGAAGCCGCACGGAAACTATACTCCGAAGCCGTGACCAATATCGTGGACTGGCTTCTCCGCGGCGGACATCCCAACCTCAAGCCCGAGGAAGGCACGGGACTTCTTGTTACGGACGGTTATGACCATGCCGTATCATGGATGTACTCCTCGCGCCCCGACGGCACGCCCATAGTGCGCCGCACTGGCAAGCTCGTTGAGATAAACGCCCTCTGGTACAATGCCCTCCGCTTCGCCGCCGAGCTCGTCGAAAATCAGGAGGACCTCTCCGGGCGCCGCGAGGAATGGACCGCGGTCGCAGACCGGCTCGCTCCCGCCTTCACGGACTGCTTCCTCAACGAGGCAGGCTACCTCTACGACTACGTAGACGGCACCTTCGCCGAACCCTCAGTGCGCCCGAACATGGCAATAGCCATCGGCATGGACTACTCGCCCCTCGACCGCCGTCAGCGCAAGAGCGTGCTCGATGTCGTTACCCGCGAGCTTCTCACCCCCAAAGGACTCCGCACACTGAGTCCGAAAAACCCGGCATACCGCCCGAGCTACGAGGGCAATCCCGAGGCCCGCGCAGAAGCCATGCACAATGGGCCGGCGCGCCCCTGGCTCATGGGCTTCTATGCCGATGCTTATCTCAGGGTGTTCGGTATGAGCGGTGTGGCTTACATCGACCGGATGCTCATCGGTTTCGAAGACGAGATGAGCAACGGCTGCATAGGCTCGCTGAGCCAGATGTACGACGGCAATCCTCCCTACAACGGACGCGGGGCTGTCAGCCACGCCACAAACGTGGCCGAAGTGCTCCGCACACTGCGCACCCTGAAGAAATTCGAGCACGAACAGTAAGAGCCGCGCCCATTGCCGCACGGCCTTACCCGCCCCTAAAGCATAACCCAACTGACAATCTGACCTTATAAAAAATCCCTGAACGAAATGAAAGCATTAATGTTCGGATGGGAGTTTCCCCCTCACATTCTCGGAGGACTCGGCACGGCAAGCTACGGCCTCACACGCGGAATGTGGGAATGCGGGGACATGGACATCACCTTCGTCATACCCAAGCCCTTCGGCGACGAGGACCGGAGTTTCGCCCATATCATCGGCACAAGCCAGACTCCGGTTGCATGGCGCGACGTGAACCGCGACTACGTCGAAAGCCGCATAGGCAAGGTGATGGACCCAGACCTTTACTTCCGCCTCCGCGACCATATCTACGCCGACTTCAACTACATGCGCACCAACGACCTGGGGTGCATCGAGTTCTCCGGCAAATACCCTGACAACCTTCTCGAAGAAATCAACAACTACTCGATCTGCGCAGGCGTCATAGCCCGCACGGTTGACTTCGACATCATCCACTCGCACGACTGGCTCACCTATCCCGCCGGCATCCACGCCAAGCAGGTGACGGGCAAGCCCTTGGTGATTCACGTCCACGCCACAGACTACGACCGCTCGCGCGGCAACGTCAACCCGACGGTGTTCAACATCGAGCGCGACGGCATGATTCACGCTGACCATATCATCACGGTCAGCAACCTCACGCGCCGCACGGTAATCGAGAAATACGGCATAGACCCCGCCAAGGTTACGACAGTACACAATGCCGTGGTGCCTCTCAGTCAGGATCTGCTGGACATCCGCATGCCCAAGGGCAAAGACAAGGTTGTCACTTTCCTCGGCCGCATCACGATGCAGAAAGGCCCTGAATACTTCGTTGAAGCCGCCGCCAAGGTTCTGCGCAACAACCACAACGTGCGGTTCGTCATGGCCGGCTCCGGCGACATGATGGACAAGATGATCGAACTCGCCGCCTCGCGGGGCATAGCCGACCGCTTCCACTTCCCCGGCTTCCAGAAAGGACGCCAGGTCTACGAGATGCTCGCGGCCAGCGACGTCTACATCATGCCCTCCGTATCGGAGCCCTTCGGCATCTCGCCCCTTGAGGCCATGCAGATGGGCGTTCCCTCAATCATCTCCAAGCAGAGCGGCTGTGCGGAAATCCTTACGAACGTCATCAAGACAGACTACTGGGACATCGACGCCATGGCCGACGCAATCAATGCCATAACCAGCTATCCGGCCCTGTACAAGCAGCTCAGAGAGGACGGACTCGACGAGGTGAACCGCATCACCTGGGACAAGGCAGGAAAGAAAGTAATAGACATATACAACAAGGTGCTCGGCCGATAAGCCCCATGAGCCCGCTTACCTAAACTGAATTAAAGATGAAAGCAATCTGTTTCAACTTCGAGATACATCAGCCGTTCCGCCTTAAGCGCTATCGTTTCTTCGACATCGGCAACGACCACTACTATTACGACGACTTCGCCGACGACGACATCGTGACGCGCATTGCCCACCGCAGCTATATCCCGGCCGCCGAGACGCTCCTGCGCATGATAGAGGCCAATCAGGGCCGCTTCAAGGTGTCCTTCTCCATCAGCGGCGTTGCCATAGAACAGCTCCAGCTGTATGTGCCTGAATTCATCGAGCTTCTGAAGAAACTCGCCGCCACACGCTGCGTGGAATTCGTAATCCAGCCTTATGCCCACTCCCTGGCTTCGCTCATCGACCCCGAGGAATTCCGCGAGCAGATGGAAGTGGCCCGCAAGCAGGTCAAGGAGCTCTTCGGGCTCACAGCCAAGGTCGCGCGCAACACCGAGTTCATCTACGACGACGATATCGCGCCCCAGCTCGCGGCTATGGGCTTCACAGGCGTCCTCACCGAAGGCGCCAAGCACATCCTCGGCTGGAAATCGCCGGACTATATCTACACCGCCGCTTCCGCCCCCAAGCTCCGTCTCCTTCTCCGCAACTCCAAGCTCAGCGAGGACATCGCGGTGCGCTTCAGCGACTCGTCGTGGAATGAATTCCCCCTCACCGCCGACAAGTACATCGACTGGATAGCGTCTACGCCGGAAGAGGAGCAGATTTTCAACCTGTTCATGAATCTGGAAACCTTCGGCGACCACCAGCCTGCCGAGACGGGTATATTCCAGTTCCTGGAAGCGCTTCCCCGCTTCGCCGCTGAACGCGGAATCGGCTTCATGACACCTTCGGAAGCCATATCGAAAATCAAGCCCGTGGGAGAGATTTCCGTGGTTCACCCCATTTCCGGCGCCGACGAGGCCCGCGATACCACGGCGTGGCTCGGCAATGACCTCCAGAACGAAGCATTCCGCAAGCTCTACGGCGTTGCCGAGCGCGTGCGCCTTTGCTCCGACCGCCGCCTCAAGCAGGACTGGTGGTATCTTCAGGGAGCCGACCATTTCTATTTCATGAGCACCAAGTCGATGGCCGACGGCGCGGCACACAGCATGTTCTCGCCATACGAGACGCCGTTCCAGGCCTTCACGAACTATATGAACGTGATTGCGGACTTTATCGTGCGCGTCGAGGAGCAGTATCCCCTCTCCATCGAGAACGAGGAACTCAACGCCCTCCTGACCACTATCCGCAACCAGGCCACGGAAATCGAGACCCTCAACAAGGAGCTTGGCTCCATGCGAAAGAACATCGAGCAGTACAACGTCGAGCACAAGCTCCGCGAACCGGCCGAGGCCGAAAAGGAGGCTACCGCAAAACCCGCGAAAGCAGCTTCGTCCAAGAAGGCCGCCCCACGCAAGAAAGCCTCAAAAAAGAACGAAGACAAATAGCCCTACATAGCGTTCCTGCCTCCACATCGAAGGCAGGAACGCATATCATACTTACACATGTTTCCAGAAAGATACGTCATCACCATCGGCCGCAGTTTCGGAAGCGGAGGCAGGGAACTGGGCAAATTGATTGCCTCGAAGCTCGGAATATCCTTCTACGACAAGATGCTCCTCGTTAAAGCCGCCGAGAAAGCAGGATTAAGGCCTGAATTCATGGCTCATAACGATGAGAAGCCGCCGACATTCTTCGGCGGAGCCACGCCCTTCGGACTCGGTTTCTACACAGGCGGAGGGGTCTCGGGATGGATGAGCGACCCCTGCGGCTCGAATGCCGACAGAATATATCAGGCCCAGAGCGATTTCATCCACGAACTCGCCGCCTCGGAGCCCTGCGTCATCGTAGGCCGAAGTGCCGACTACATTCTCCGCGACATATCGAACGTTGTCAATATCTTTGTCCATGCGCCCATTGAAGCCTGCGTGGAGCGTATCATGAAGCGCACTGAAGGGCTCAATGCCGCACAGGCCCGTGCCCTCGCCGAGAAGACCAACAAGTTGCGCAGCAACTTTTACAACTTCTACACCGACCGCCGGTGGGGACACGCCTCCACCTACGACCTCTGCCTCGACTCCTCGAAGCTCGACATGGACCAGCTCGCCGACATTGTTATTGACTACGCCCGCCGCCGATTCGAGAAGTAAAGAAATACCATTCAATAGAAAAAAACAGGAGATAAGCACCTTTTATCGGGGGCCTGTCTCCTTTTTCTTTTGTTCTGCTTATTTTACAGCTATTTCCGGATTTATTGATTTCAGGTCCGAGATGAAGTTTTCCTGATCCTTGGGCGAGATGTAGACCCATCTGTTGCGGGCGTACTTTATTCCTATGCGCTTTGCGGAAAGGGCCGGGGAAGACAATATTGTCGATTTAGTGGTGATTTCGCTTATCCGGTCGATTGGCAGTTTCATGCGGAAAAGGATGCCGCATCTGATATATAAATCGTCGCCCTTGATGGTGTAATCTGTATGGAACAGCATATCGAACATCAGGGCTACAGCCACCCCTACAAAAACCACATTAATGAGGAGTATCCATGTTGACTTATAGCACAGATACAGGCTGCCTAAAAATGCAGGGACCATCCCTATGCAGGTCCACAGATACCATTTGGCGACTTTTGATTTATAAACCTTAATCATGATTTATTCTACGAATATTTCGGCACGGTTGGTGGAGAGGGCGCGGCGCAGGAGGTCGGCGCGGAAAGCTGCGTCAATCTTGCGGCGGCGCTCGGCGAGGAGGCGCTCGCGGACCTCGTCGCGGGCCGCTTCGAATGGCATGACGGAGGAGGCCGGAAGGACGTCCGTCACTCGCAGGAGGTACGTGAAGCCGTCGCGACTCGTTTCGAGGAAACGGCCCTTGCGCAGGAAGGATTCGGAAGCTCCGAAATCGAAGGGAATGCGCACCTCAATCTGATCCCAGTCAATCCAGCGCTCGCGGAAGTAGTCGTAATGGATGGCGTTGGAGACGGTGACTTCTTTTTCAAGCCGGTCGATGTCGGCCAGAGCGTCCGAGCGCATCAGGCGCCGGATGAGGCTAAGGTTTTTAGCCTCGTCCGGGAGCTTGACATACACACCGCGTACAAGGGGCGAGCGGAGCCGGAAATCGGTTCTGTGGGCATCATAGTAGGCTCTGAGAGAATCTTCCGCGAAGGTCACATCCGCACCGTCCTCTGCAATTTTCCGCCTGTAAGCCTCAGCAATGAGCGACTGACGGTATTCTTCGACGAGGCGGTCTATTTCCCTCGTGTCGAGGTCCTCTTCTGCCATCTCGGCCAAAAGACGGCGGTCAACCCACGAATAGACATAACCCTTGACGAACTTGGCACTGTCTTCGGCAGTCAGGCCGCCGGGGAGCGAGGCCCGGGCCTCGGCGAGGGTGAGAGTCTCCGCACCGACCCTGGCGAGCACCGGAGAATCCTTCGCATCGGCGGAAGGACTGCCGGTAAAGGCATCGCCCCTGCCCCATCCGCAGGCTCCCGCGAGGCAGGCGGCGGCAAGGACAAGGGCGACTGGTGCCTTTTCTAATCCGCGCATAGGTCAGCGCAGGGTGTCGAGGACCTTGGAGTCAATTTCGACCTTAAATTCCCGGCGCAGGGCATCGAGCCATTCTTTCTCAAGCTCGGCCTGGTAGTCGGTTACAGCAAGGCCACGGACGTCGGCAGCCTCTTCGGGGGCCTCGATGATGCGGCCCTTGTAGGCGGAATATACTTTCCAGCGCTGGTTTGCCTCGACTGCGGGCTTCTCACCTCCGAAGGCGAGGTAGTCGGTGATGGCGTTCTCGCCCTTTGCGGCAATAACGCGTTCCACCTTTACGTCGCGTCCGAAACGATGGCGCATATCCTCGACGAATTTAGCTGGGTCGCTGACGTCGAGAGAATCGGCGTAGGCGAGAGCTACGTTAAGCGTGGAGTCATTGGGGGCGAAAATCACGATGCTCTTGAACTTGGGGGCGTCCCACTTGTATTTGTCGGCGTGGCTCTTGAAATAAGCCTCGAGGCCGGCTTTGTCCTTTGCGGCGCGGTCCCAGACCTTCTCGTTGGAAATCTCATAGAGAAGAATGCCGTCGCGGTATTCGTTCACGAGGTTGCGGTATTCGGAATTGTCGGCCGCAAGGTCTTTGCGGGCCTGATCGAGGGCGCGGTTTTCAAGCGCTGTGCGGGCCACATCGTCAAGGTGTGCGCGGACGGCGGCGGGAGATTCACCGAGATTAATGGCCGAGGCGCCGATTATTTCAGCGAAAGTGGCCTTTTCTTTGCCGAGCTTGTAGGCTACGAGTTTCGAACCGCGGATGGCGGCCATTGAAGCGGAGTCGAGACCGGCGGCGGGCACGAGAGCAACGAGCCTGTCAATACTCCTGATATCGACGGAACCCTTGTGCTTTGCTATATAATCCTCGACAAATGCCTGACGGGGAAGGACGGAACGTTCGTCGCGTTCGATGGAACCCTTGATATTGTCGCGCATCTCGTCGAGAGAAGCCGGAGCCTTGTGGCCCGTGCGGTTGATGATGTGCCAGCCGAAAGAAGTCTTGAAGGGACGGGAAATCTGGCCGTCCTCAAGCGCGAAGGCAATGCTGTCGAAAGGCTGTACCATCATTCCGGGCATGAAATAACCGAGCGCACCGCCGCGGACTGCGGAACCGGGGTCCTCGGAATAACGCTTCGCCACGTCGGCGAAATCGGCACCGGGAGCAGTGACAACAAGATAAAGGGAGTCGATGGTGGCCTTCTGAGCGGTGGCCTCGTCGGCTGACTTGCCGCGAGTAAGGCGGAGAATGTGTGAGGCCTCGACTTCACCCTTGGCGGGCTGGCGGCTTTCGACGCGGATTATGTGGTAGCCTACCCCGGAGTTTACGACATCGGAGATTCCATGAACGGGGGTGTCGTATGAAGCTTTCTCGAAAGCCCAGGGGAAACGCATCGGCACGACAGTGCCCATCAGGCCTCCGCGAGCCTTGGAACCGCGGTCAATCGAATATTTCCGGGCAACATCCTCGAAGGTGTCAGTGCCGGAAAGAATAACCTGCCGGAGAGAGTCGGCGAGAGCGGCGTCTTCCTGGCTCAGCATGATATGGCTGACGGTGACCTGCTCGAGAGTGTGGCCGTAGGCTTCCTGAATGAGGGCCTCCTCGACTGAGGCGTTGCGGAGATAAGGGTTGGCGAGGTCGTTGCGGAACTGCTCGTACTCATTGCGGAACTTCGCTGTCGTGTCGATTCCGGCGGCCTCTGCGGCGGCAACCTTGAGCTTATAGTCGACGAACATCTTCACATATTCATCGAGCGACTGGGGCTGCTGTTGCTGGGTATTGTTCTTGTTGCGGAGATATTCAAACTCGCTGAGCGGGACCTTGTGTCCTGCGATAGACATAAGGACGGGATCCTTAGGGGCCGCGACAGCCACGACGGCTGCAGCGCCAAGCAATGCTGCTATGACTTGTGTTTTTTTCATTTTTAAGGTAAAAACGGCGATTGGGCCGCTACTTGTAGTAACGGAAACCGGCGTCGGATATTGCGTCCGGCGCCGATTTTATATTACAATTTTATCTTGAATCAATGAGCCGCGGAATAGTTCGGAGCCTCGCTGGTGATAGCCACGTCATGGGGATGGCTCTCGGCGACGCCGGCGTTGGTGATACGGGTGAACTGCGCATGGTGCAGAGCCTCGATGTCTTTGGCCCCGCAGTAACCCATGCCTGAACGGAGACCTCCGAGCATCTGGTATACGACTTCATAAAGAGTACCCTTGTAGGGAACGCGGGCGGCGATGCCTTCGGGAACAAGCTTCTTGACGTCGGTCTCGTTTGCCTGGAAATAGCGGTCCTTGGAACCTTTCTCCATAGCCTCGAGAGAGCCCATTCCGCGGTAGGTCTTGTATTTTCTTCCGTTATAGATAATGGTGTCGCCGGGGGATTCCTCGACTCCGGCAAGCATTCCGCCGAGCATCACGCAATAACCGCCCGCAGCGAGAGCCTTGACTATGTCGCCGCTGTAGCGGATGCCGCCGTCGGCAATCAGGGGCACGCCGGTTCCCTCGAGAGCCTTGGCGACGTCGTATACAGCCGAAAGCTGGGGGACGCCGACACCGGCGATAATGCGGGTGGTGCAGATAGAGCCGGGACCGATGCCTACTTTCACACCGTCAGCTCCCGCTTCCACGAGGTACTTGGCAGCCTCACCCGTAGCGATGTTTCCGACAACTACATCAAGGTCGGGATACTTGGCCTTCACGGCTTTGAGAACTCCGACAACGCCGCGGCTGTGGCCGTGGGCCGTGTCGATGACTATGGCGTCCACACCGGCGGCTACAAGGGCGTCCACGCGCTCCATCGAATCGTTGGTCACACCGACGCCGGCAGCCACACGAAGACGTCCGAGGCTGTCCTTGCAGGCGTTGGGCTTGTCCTTGGCCTTGGTGATGTCCTTATAAGTGACAAGCCCCACGAGGCGACCGTCGGGGTCGACAACGGGGAGCTTCTCGATCTTGTGCTGCTGAAGGATGTCCGCTGCTTCCTCAAGGTTTGTGCTCTGGCTGGTGGTGACAAGATTTTCTGAAGTCATAACCTCCCGGACGGGACGGTGGAGATTGCGCTCGAAGCGAAGGTCGCGGTTCGTGACGATACCCTTGAGCATCCCTTGAGCATCCACTACGGGAATACCTCCTATATGATATTCCTGCATCATGCGGAGGGCGTCGCCCACGGTTGCGTCGGCGAGAATCGTCACGGGGTCGTAAATCATGCCGTTCTCGGCACGCTTCACGGCATGCACCTGGCGGGCCTGCTCCTCAATGGACATATTCTTGTGGATAACGCCGATACCTCCTTCGCGGGCGATAGCGATAGCGAGCGCCGATTCCGTGACGGTGTCCATAGCGGCCGACACAAGGGGCACATTGAGTTTGATATTACGGGAAAAGCGGGTGGTGAGATTCACTTCGCGAGGAAGTACCTCGGAATAAGCTGGAATCAGAAGGACGTCGTCGAAAGTCAAGCCGTCCATCTTAACTCGGTCTGCAATAAATGACATACGTGGAATTGATGTGGGTTTATTGCGCACAAAATTACTCTTTTTTCCTCAAACGCGCAAATTTGGAAAAATAATTTTTTCATGAACGCTTGAAAAAAATGTGTAATTTTGCATTTGAAATGAATACAATCATAGATAAGGAGCGCGTCCGCGCGCTTATGGAGAAATATGTGGCGGAATACAATGTTCCGGAGTTCGCGGACAACGACCCGGTGCAGTTCGCCAGACGCTTCAGCAATCTTCCCGATAGGGAAATCGCCTCACTGCTGGTGTCGACAATCTCATGGGGGCGGCGCCCGATGATATTGAGAAACGCAGAAAAGCTCCTCGGGCTGCTCGGGGGCGAGCCATTGCGGTTCGTGCTCGAAGGGGACATCGAGACCATTCCCGAGGACAATATCCACCGAACCTTCTTCGGAAGGCACCTCAAATACTACCTCCGAGGACTCAGGGAGCTGTACCACAGATACGGGACTCTCGAGAACTTCGCGCGAAGCGCCGGAGCCCATGCCGACGGGAACGCCCCGGCCTGGGTTATAGCCGAAAAGCTCGGCGCCCTGCTTTCGGATGCGAATGTCCGTGCGTGCAGCCGGCTCGACGGGCCCGACCGCTGTCTGCCGTCCAAGCCCTCCACTTCGGCGCTCAAGCGCCTTAACATGGCCCTGCGCTGGCTTGTCCGGCGCGACGGCATCGTCGACCCCGGGGGATGGGAACTTTTCGGTCCTGAACGCCTCTATATCCCGATGGACGTCCATGTCTGCAACACCTCCGCCTCGCTGGGACTTCTCCCCTGCGCACCCCGCACCCCCGACCGAAAGACCGCCGTGGCACTGACCGAAACCCTCCGCGCATTCCGGCCCGACGACCCGACCATCTACGACTTCGCCCTCTTCGGAATCGGAGTCAACGGCGCGACAATTTCTGATTTTTAAGGAATGGTTTGCTGATTGTCGGGGAAATTTGTAATTTTGTAAACTGCAAGAACCGCAAAAATCACAGAAAAGGCAATGGCCGTAATTGTCAATATAGAAACCTCCACCAACGTATGCTCCACGGCGCTCACCGCCGAAGGGCAGATTCTCACCCATCGGGAAGATTTTTCGGGCCGAAACCATGCCGAGCTCCTGAGCGATTACATCAAGGCATGCCTCGATTTCGCCTCCGACCGCGAAATCAAGCCTGAGGCCGTGGCTGTAAGCATCGGGCCGGGCTCGTACACCGGTCTGCGCATCGGTCTGAGCGAAGCCAAGGGGCTGGCCTACGCGCTCGACATCCCCCTTATCGGAGTCAACACCCTCGAGCTAATGGCAACCAGAGTGATGTTCTCCACCGACGACATCGACCCCGACAGCATCCTCGTGCCGATGATTGACGCGCGCCGTATGGAGGTCTTCACCGCCGCATATGACTTCGCTCTCGCCCCGCTTATGGAGCCGGGGCCGCTTGTCCTTGATGAAGAAAGCTACAACGGAATTCTGTCAACGGGAAGGCCCGTGCTCTTCTTCGGAAACGGAATGGCCAAATTCCGGGATTTTCTCGGTGACAAAGCTCCCGCCAACGCGAAGTTCATTGACGGAGTGGACCCGCTTGCCGTAGACATGGTAGCCCTTGCCGAACGGAGTTTCTCCCGAAAGGACTTCATCGACACGGCCTATGCCACTCCGCTTTATCTCAAGGAATTTCAGGCAACCACACCAAAAAAGAATATTTTCGGAGGGCAAAAGGAATGAACCGCGAGCAACTCACCCCCGAAATGGCCGCCGACGTGCGCAAAGCTGTCGAGGTACTCAGGAAAGGAGGCGTAATCCTCTACCCTACGGACACGATCTGGGGCCTGGGATGCGACGCAAGCCGCCCCGAGGCCGTGCGCCGGATATTCGGCATAAAGCGCCGCGCCGATTCCAAAGCTCTGATAACCCTCGTTGACTCCGTCGCCTCGCTCGAGCGGACGGTGGAAGAAATTCCCGAAGTCGCATACCAGCTGATAGACGTGGCAGTGGAACCGACAACTATCATTTACGACAGCGCAATCCCCGGGGCATTGGCGAAGGAACTTCTCGCGGAGGACGGAAGTGTCGGCGTGCGGGTGACTTCCGAAGCCGTCTCGCAGGCAATCTGCCGTGGACTCCGGCGCCCATTGGTAAGCACTTCCGCCAATATCAGCGGCCAGCCCTCCCCGCGGGCCTTCAGCGAGATTCCGGAAGAGATCATCAACGCTGTGGACTACGTGTGCACCTCGCGGAGGGACGAACCCTCGGGTTCGTCCAGGCCCTCGTCAATCATTAAATTAGGCGCAGGAGGACTCTTCAAGGTAATAAGGTGATGAAAGAACAGACACGACAGAGACTGATTTATCTGATTTCCGATTTTGTCACGCTCAACATCGGAATGGCGATATTCTATGTCGTGCGTTACTACATAATCCTATCCAATCATGCCGCCCTGCCTCCCCTCAGGGAGTGGCTGCTTTCGGAGAGAATCGTCGGCGGACAGATATTGTTCCCCATAGTCATACTCGGACTCTTCGCGCTCTCGGGCTGCTACAACCGCTCCCAGCTTTTCTACCGGTCAAGGCTCGACGAGTTCATCAACACCCTCGGCACCTCCCTCGCGGGAATGTTCACGGTGTTCCTCGTGGTTCTCATCAACGACCCTTTCGACCAGCGCACGGTTTCCTACGAAATCATGCTTCTCCTCTGGGCATGCCTTTTCATTCCGGTCTATATCGCCAGACTGTTCATAACCTCAGCCACGACGCGGCGCCTGCGGCGCTCGGGAAAGGGCTGGCATACCCTAATAGTCGGACAGGCTCAGACAGCACTCAAGGAAGCCCGCAGACTTGAGAAAATGCAGGCCCGCACCGGCCTTACGATTATCGGGCTTGTCGACCCGACACTCAAAGACTGTCCTGCGGACGCAAAAATCGACGGACTGCCGCTCTTCGGAGATTCCATGGATTTCGCCGAGCTGAAGCAGAAAATGAACCTTCATGCCGTCATCCTTACGCCCCACCCCTCGGGGCTGGATTCGACCATGCAGCTCATCAACCGCCTCTATCCGCTTGACCTCCCGATGCTGATACCGCCGAGCCTCCATCAGCTCATCACGATGCGTCCGCGCACGGACGTTGTCAGCGCCGAGCCTCTGATAGACATCACCAACGCAAACGTTCCGCCGAGGCTCGCCAACATCAAGCGCCTCTCCGACGTGCTTGTCTCGTTTTTCGGCCTAGTGGTCCTCTCGCCGGTTCTCGCCGGAATTGCACTGGCCGTGAAACTCGATTCAAAAGGCCCGGCCATATACCGCCAGGAGCGCATAGGCTATCACAAGAAGCCTTTCAAAATCCTCAAATTCAGGAGTATGTATGTAGGAGCCGAGGACACAGGTCCGGCCCTCTCGACCGAAAACGACCCCCGAATCACGCGCGTAGGGCGCGTCCTCCGCAAGTACAGGCTCGACGAGCTTCTCCAGCTATGGAACGTACTCGTCGGAGAAATGTCGCTCGTAGGACCGCGACCCGAACGCGAATACTATGTGCGGCAGATTATAAAAGAGGTACCGGCCTACAGTCTGGTCCATCAGGTGCGCCCGGGAATCACCTCCTGGGGCATGGTCCGCTACGGCTACGCCTCAACCGTGCCTGAAATGATCGAGCGACTGCGCTACGACCTGCTGTACATCGAAAATGTCAGTCTCGGCATCGACCTGAAGATATTGTATCACACAGTCCACACTGTTCTCGCCGGAAAGGGCAAATGACCCGCCACCGGAAAGCAACGATATGAAAGAATTGAACCAGACCCCGCGCGCCTCCCGACTCCGCGAAGCCTTTCTCAGTTTCCTGCTCTGGCGGGAAAAGCACATCAAGGAAAAAGACTTCGTGCTTGTTCTGGCCCTGCTCGTGGGCATTTTCTCAGGACTTGCGGCGCTGGTGCTGAAATTCCTGATCCACACCATCTCTGGACTCCTGACCTCGCGGATAAGCGTCGAGACCGGGAACTGGATGTACATTCTCCTGCCGGCGATAGGCGTCATCCTCTCGGCGATATACGTCCGGTACGTGGTCCGCGACGACATCTCCCACGGCGTGACGCGCGTACTTTACGCTATCTCCCAGAACAAGAGCCGACTCAAGAAGCACAACATCTACACCTCCGTCCTGGCCTCTTCGGTGACTATCGGCTTCGGAGGATCAGTGGGAGCGGAAGGCCCTATAGTCTACACCGGTGCGGCAATAGGCTCGAATCTCGGCGCAACCTTCCGCATGTCGCCGCGCATTCTCATGATTCTCGTGGGCTGCGGAGCCGCCGCCGGCATAGCCGGCATATTCAAGGCACCCATAGCCGGAATGCTTTTCACGCTGGAAGTCCTGATGCTTGACCTGACGACGGTGTCGGTAATGCCGCTCCTGATAGCATCCATCACCTCCGCGACCATAGCCTACGTCTACACGGGCTATGAATTCGAGTTTTTCTTCGCACAGAGCGAGGACTTCTACACCTCCCGCATTCCTTTCGTGATACTTCTCGGGCTCGTGTGCGGTTTCGCTTCGCTCTACTTCACACGTGTGATGAACATGATGGAGAATTTCTTCCGCCGCTTCAAAAACCGCTGGGTGAAGACCCTGATGGGCTGCATAATCCTCTCCGGACTCGTTTTCCTCTTCCCGCCGCTCTACGGCGAAGGCTACGGATCGATCACAGGACTTCTTGCCGGCGACCCGGGCTCGATTGTGGAAGGGTCGCTCTTCTACGGTGACCGCAACAGCGTCTGGTTCCTCGCGCTGTTCATACTGGCCGTAGTGCTTATGAAAGCTTTCGCCACCTCGTCGACCAACGGCGCGGGAGGCGTCGGCGGCACATTCGCGCCCTCACTCTACGTAGGCTGCCTCACGGGCTTTCTTTTCGCCTTCACGCTCAACACATTCATCCTCCCCGACGGACTTGTTCTCTCCACCAAGAATTTCGCGCTCATCGGCATGGCGGGCGTGATGGCAGGCGTGATGCACGCGCCGCTGATGGCAATCTTCCTCACCGCGGAACTCACCGGAGGCTACTCTCTTTTCCTCCCCCTGCTCATAGTCAGCACAATATCCTACGGCACCATCAAGATGTTCGAGCCCTACAGCATCTACACGATGCGACTGGCCAAGCGAGGCGAGCTTATGACCCACCACAAGGACAAGGCCGTGCTCACGCTTCTGAAGGTCAACAATGTAATAGAAACCGACTTCATGCCGGTCTATCCGGACATGACCCTCAAGGAAATGGTCGACATCATCTCGCAGAGCAAGCGCAATCTCTTCCCCGTGATCAACGAGAGAAAGGAGCTTGTAGGCGTAGTTCTTCTCGACGATATCCGCAACATCATGTTCAGGCCCGACCTTTACCGGAAGATGCGCGTGAGCACATTCATGACCGTTCCTCCGGGAAAAATCGAGATAGGCGACTCCATGGACACGGTGATGAAGCTCTTCGACAACACGGGAGCATGGAACCTCCCCGTTGTCGAAAAGGACGGCTCCTATGTGGGTTTCGTTTCCAAAAGCAAGATTTTCAATTCATACCGCCGCGTGCTCCGCCACTATTGCGAGGACTGAGCGGCCAAACATTCAATAAATAATACAAAAGATATATCATGGCATTACAATGCGGCATAGTCGGACTGCCGAATGTCGGCAAATCGACTCTTTTCAACTGTCTTTCAAACGCCAAGGCACAGTCTGCCAACTTTCCCTTCTGCACCATCGAACCCAACGTAGGCGTAATCACCGTGCCCGACGACCGTCTGACAAAGCTCGTCGAGATGTGCAATCCCCGTTCCGTGGTTCCCGCGACCGTTGAAATCGTCGACATCGCCGGACTCGTGAAAGGCGCATCCCGCGGCGAAGGACTCGGCAACAAGTTCCTCGCCAACATCCGCGAGACAGACGCTATAATCCACGTTCTCCGCTGCTTCGACGACGACAATATCACCCATGTCGACGGCTCCGTCGACCCCGTGCGCGACAAGGAAATCATCGACACGGAACTGATGATCAAAGACCTCGAGACCGTCGAAAGCCGCATAGCCAAGACCCTCAAGCAGGCCCAGACAGGCGGCGACAAGGTCGCGAAGATGCAGTATGAGGTGCTCCGCACAGTCAAGGAAGCTCTCGACAAGGGTCTTCCCGCACGCTCGGTAAGCTTCGAGAGCCCCGACGAGCAGAAATTTTTCCGCGAGCTCTTCCTCCTCACAGCCAAGCCCGTTCTCTATGTCTGCAACGTCGACGACGCGGCGGCCGCAAAGGGGAACGCCTACGTCGACGCCGTGCGCGAGGCCATCAAGGACGAGGGAGCCGGGCTGCTCATCATCTCCGCCCGCACCGAGAGCGAAATCGCTGAACTCGACACATGGGAGGAACGTCAGGAATTCCTTCAGGAGATAGGCCTCGAGGAATCTGGAGTGTCGCGCCTCATCCGCGCAGCCTACGCCCTTCTTGACCTCCAGACCTATTTCACCGCCGGTCCCGACGAAGTGCGGGCATGGACTTTCATCCGCGGCTCCAAAGCCCCGAAGTGCGCCGGAATCATCCACACGGACTTCGAGAAAGGCTTCATCCGCGCCGAAGTTATCAAGTACGACGACTACGTGGCCCTCGGCGGCGAAACCGGAGTGCGCGAGGCCGGAAAGCTCGGAGTCGAAGGCAAGGAATATGTCGTTCAAGACGGCGACATCATGCACTTCCGCTTCAACGTATGACCTTCCTTTCCCCCACCAACCCATGACCATTCATTTTCAGGGCGCTCTCGTCGGACTCGCCACATTTCTCATAATCGGCCTCTTCCATCCCCTCGTCATCAAGGGGGAATACTACTTCGGGCTGCGGTGCCGGGCTTGGTTCGCCGTAGCCGGTGTACTGTTCCTCGCGGGCGCCCTGATTACCGCTGACGTCACAGTCTCGGCACTGCTCGGGGTAACGGCCTTCAGCTGCTTCTGGAGCATCAAAGAAGTGAACGAACAGGCTGAAAGAGTCCGTAAAGGCTGGTTCCCGGCGAATCCCAAGCGCAAGAAATCCTGAGACACAAATCCACCAATCCTCTCACCAATATCATTTCCCAAGAATGAAAAAGAACCTGATCTGCATTCTCGCGGCCTGCCTCGGTGCCGGCGCGTTCTCCCTTGCGAAAGCGGAGACTGTACCTTTGTGGCTCCGCGACGCTAAAATCTCGCCTGACGGAAAAAACATCGCCTTCACCTACAAGGGCGACATCTATACCGTTGACGTCAACGGTGGCGAAGCCCGCCGCCTCACCTCTCGAGATTCCTACGAGCAGCTGCCCGTCTGGAGTCCCGATTCCAAGAGCATAGCCTTCGCCTCGAACCGCAACGGCAATTTCGACATTTTCCTCATCTCGGCCGAGACCCCGGGCGAGTGGAAACGGCTGACATTCAACTCGGCCGTGGAACTGCCGGAGGCATTCACTCCCGACGGCAAAGCCGTGCTCTATTCCGCCTCCATTCAGGACCCGGCCTCAAGCGCGATGTTCCCGACAGGCCGCATGACCGAGCTCTACCGCGTGAACATCGACGGCGCCGGAAGCCGTCAGCTGCTCCCCACCCCGGTTACCTCGCTTAGCTACACTCCCGACGGCAAAAGTTTCCTCTATCAGGACGTCAAAAGCTTCGAGAATGATTTCCGCAAGCACCACACGTCCTCCGCATCGCGCGACATATGGATTTACAACACTGCCGACGGCTCGCACCGTCAGCTCATCGACCGCCCCGGAGAGGACCTCAATCCCGTGGCTGCTGAAAACGGGGATTTCTATTTCCTCAGCGAGCGCAACGGCGACAAGAGCATAAACGTATGGCGCTCGAACACATCCAGCCCCGCGAAGGCAGAGCGCGTGACATCCTTCAAGACTCATCCCGTGCGCTTTCTCTCCCGCGCCAAGGACGGACGTCTCGCCTTCACCTACGACGGCGAGATTTACACCATGGCTCCCGGCGCGAAACAGCCGGCCAAGCTGCACGTGACTTTGTCAGCCGATCAGGACGAAGAACTGCGGCAGCTCTCGTCGAGTTCGGGCGCCAGCCAGCCGGCAGCCTCGCCCGATGGCAAGAACATCGCCTTCATCTACCGCGGCGACGTCTATGTGACTTCCGTGGACTACAACACCACAAAGCAGATTACGGACACTCCCGAGGCCGAAGGAGAGGTTGCATGGGGCGATGACAAGACCCTTTACTTCACTTCCGAGCGGGACGGAAAATACAACATCTGGACCGCAAAAATAGCCCGACCCGACGAGGAGCCCTCCTTCCCCTACGCAACAACCATTGAGGAAGAGCCTCTCTTCAAGGACAGCAAACACGAGCGTCAGATGCCGCAAATCTCGCCCGACGGCAAGAGTCTCGCCTTTGTCCAGGACCGCAACAAACTGGCAGTAATGGACATCAAGAGCAAAAAAGTGCGCCTCCTCACCGACGGAAGCACCCGCCCCTCCCGCTCGGGGGGCATCAATTTCGCATGGAGTCCCGACTCGAAGTGGTTAGCCATGGAAATCATCCCCCGCAAGCACGACCCCTACTCCGATATCGCCCTGCTGAACGTGGAGAGCGGAGAAATCACCGACCTCACGAACAGCGGATACTTCGACCAGGCGCCGCAGTGGGTGCTCGACGGCAACGCCATCATCTTCGAGAGCGAGCGCTACGGCATGCGCAACCACGCGTCATGGGGCTCGGAATCCGACGTCATGATTGTGTTCATGAACCAGAAAGCCTACGACGAGTTCAAGCGCGACAAGCAGGAAACCGAGCTCGACGAGGAAATCGCCAAGCTGAAGAAGAAAAAAGAGAAAGAAGACGAAGACAAGGACAAGAAGGACAAGAAAGACGGCGACAAGGACTCCAAGGAAAAGAAAGACAAGGAGGACAAGACCATAAAGGTCGAGCTCGCCGGAATCACCGACCGCATTGAACGCCTGACGCCCGTCTCCACACTGCTGAACGACATGGTGATGACTTCCGACGGCAAAACCCTATATTTCATCTCGCGTACACCCGAAGGTGCGGCCCTGTGGACCGTTGACCTTCAGGAAGGGGACGTGACGAGAAAGAGCAAGATGTCTTCGTCGTCCTATTTCTTCACCTCCCCTGACGGCAAAAACATCTTCGTCGGCGGAAGCGGGCTCAGCAAACTCAAGGGCTCTTCGACCGAACCCATCAGTTTCCGTGCCGAGAAGCTTCTCGACGCGGCAGCCGAGAGAGAGTTCATGTTCGACAACGCCGTGCGCGAGGAGGCAGAACGCTTCTACGTGGCCGATATGCACGGCGTGGACTGGAAAGCGCTGTCTGCCGCCTACCGCAAGTTCCTCCCGCACATCAACAACAACTACGACTTCGCCGAGATGATGAGCGAACTGCTCGGCGAGCTGAACGTGAGCCACACCGGTGCAAGCTACCGTGGCGGCAACAGCTCGTCGCACCGCTCGAGCACAGCACGTCTCGGAGTGCTGTATGACCTCGAATATGAGGGCAAAGGAGTGAAAATCGCCGAAATCCTTCCGCAGGGCCCGCTCTTCGGCCTTGAACCGGCCGTTCCCGCCGGGACGGTAATCGAAAGCGTCAACGGCAAGGAAATCACGGCCGAGAACGACATCACGCGCCTCCTCGACGGCCTCGCCGGCAAACGCACGCTCCTCGGCCTCCGCATTCCAGGCGAATCAGGGCTCCGCGAAGTCGTGGTAAAGCCTGTCTCCGCCTACACGGAAAGCGACATGCTCTACAAGCGCTGGACCGACGCCCGCGCTGCCGACGTGGACCGCTGGAGCAAGGGACGTCTCGGCTACGTCCACATCAGCTCGATGGACGACGACAGCTTCCGTAAAGTCTATTCCGACCTTCTCGGTAAATACAACGACCGCGAAGGCGTGGTTATCGACATCCGCTGGAACGGCGGCGGCCGTCTCCATGAGGACATCGAGGTACTTTTCTCAGGCGAGAAATACTTCACGCAGGAAATCCGCGGCACCGAGACCTGCGACATGCCCTCGCGCCGCTGGAACAAGCCTTCCATCATGGTTATGAGCGAGGCTTGCTACTCCAACGCGCACGGCACTCCCTGGGTCTACAAGCACAGGAATCTCGGCAAGCTCGTGGGCATGCCCGTGGCAGGCACCATGACCTCCGTCAACTGGGTGACAATGCAGGATCCGACCCTCGTCTTCGGCATTCCCGTTGTGGGTTACCGTCTGGCCGACGGCTCATTCCTCGAGAACCAGCAGCTCGAGCCAGACATCAAGGTAGCCAACTCCCCTGAGTCCATTGCCAAGGGAGAAGACACCCAGCTGCGAACCGCCGTCGAAGAACTTCTTCGCGAAATCGACTCCAAGAAGAAGTGAACGGCATTCCGAACCATAAAATCTACGGTCTTGTGGGCTATCCCCTCAGCCACTCCTTTTCCCGGGCCTTCTTCACGGAAAAATTCCGCGAGGAGGGCCTCGGGGATGAATACCGCAATTTCGAGCTTCCGCGCTTCGACCATGAGACACTCGTGGCCCTCGCGGCGGAAAATCCGGGACTGTGCGGACTGAACGTGACCGCTCCACACAAGCGTGCGGCTTACGCGCTTGCCGACTCGCTGACCCCTGAAGCCGAGGACGCCGGCGCGGCAAACACCCTCCGGCTGCACTGTTCGGGAGACGGAAAACTATTGCGCGTGGAAGCCCACAACACCGATGTCGAGGGTTTCCGCGAGTCCATCCGTCCCTTCCTGCGCCCCGACATCCGCAACGCACTGGTCTGCGGCACCGGCGGAGCGGCATCGGCTGTGACCGTCGCGCTCCGACAGCTCGGAGTAGGCTCAATACTCGTGTCGCGCAATCCGGCCGGTAGACATGGTGTGATTTCTTATCAGGAGATAGACTCGCGATTGCTTACAGAAGCACCGCTTGTAGTGAACGCCACCCCTCTCGGCACCTTTCCCGCGACGGATAAATGCGTGCCTATACCCTACAAGCTCCTCTCCGACCACAATATATGCGCCGACCTCGTCTACAATCCTGCCGAAACCCTCTTCATGCGCAAAGCCGCCATCTCCGGCGCGCAGACTCTCAACGGCGCGGAAATGCTGCGCCTCCAAGCTTTGGCATCTTACAAATTCTGGAATAAATGAACAATAGACAAGCACTCTCCAAAGGCATCTACATCGCCCTTATCGCAATTATCCTTATCCCCTGGAATGTTTTCGGACTGCCCGTGATTTCCGCACCTGTCGCGCTGCTCTGCGGTCTGATTTTCGCCTTTATTTTCCCCAACCCCTATCCCAAGTTCAACAAGAAGGCCTCAAAATACCTGCTTCAGGTTGCCGTAGTCTGCCTCGGCTTCAACATGAACCTCCAGCAGTCGCTTAAAAGCGGTTCAGAGGGCATGCTCTTCACGGTAGTTTCTGTTGCGGGCGTGATGGCTCTGGGTGTTCTCCTCGGCTATTACATGCACATCAACCGCAAGACGGCCTACCTCATCTCCTCAGGTACGGCCATATGCGGCGGAAGCGCAATTGCGGCCGTGGGGCCCGTAGTCAAGGCAGACGAGAACGAGATGGCGGTGTCGCTCGGCGTGATTTTCATTCTCAACTCAATAGCGCTCTTCATCTTCCCGCCACTTGGCCACATGCTTGACATGACCCCGCAGCAGTTCGGCACCTGGGCGGCCATCGCCATCCACGATACGTCGTCCGTCGTTGGCGCAGGCGAAGTCTATGGCGAGAAGGCCCTTCAGGTTGCCACCCTCATCAAGCTCACCCGCGCGCTGTGGATTATACCCCTCGCGCTCGTGACGATGTTCATCTTCCGCGACAAGAGCAGCAAGATTTCCATACCCTGGTTCATCTTCCTCTTCGTCATCGCCATGGTGGTCAACACCTACGTCGCTCTTCCCGACTGGTTCGTCAGCTCTATGGTGTGGATTGCCAAACGCGGAATGGTCGTGACCCTTTTCCTCATCGGCGCCTCGCTGTCTCTTGAGTCTATAAAGAATGTAGGCATAAAACCACTTCTTCAGGCTGTAGCCTTATGGATTGTAATCAGCATCACGAGCCTTTTCGTGGTGCTTGAGACGATTGCGTAAACCGCATAAATTTCCGAGACATATGAAGCCCCCGCTGTCATACGCTCCGGTTTCCGGACTTCTGGGGGCTACAGTGCTCGGAATTCTCGCAGGATGCATCGCACCCGGCTCGGCGGTCCTGATTTGGACCGCGGTCGGGTGCGCTTTTTTATTGTTCGCCGGCTTCATTATCCTTAAAAAACATTATCCGGCAGTTTGCGCCCTGTTTTTCGGCATTGGGTGTCTCTCGACAGCTTATGCCCTTCCTGCTGCGGCGCCCGATTATGCCGTCGACGGCTACCCGCACAAGTTTACGGGAACGGTCGTCGACATGACTTGCACTCAAAACGCCCAACGTGCCACCATTACCGTTAACCGTGTTGACAACACGGAGGTACGCCCGTTCAAGTGCCTGCTGACAATAGGCGACATCGAGCCTGAACTTCATCCCGGCGACAGCGTGACGGCCATCTGCCCTGCCGACGCGACAGAGGACCGCCGGGGAACCGGCTCTCTCGAACCCGACCGCTTCTATTATTTCGCACGCGGAATCGGCGCTGACGGATTCTGCACCTCGAAAGACATCTCCGTCAGCGGACACTCCCGGAGCCTCCGCTTCCTGCCTTCCCGTCTCCGCGACAGACTAGCCGAAATGATAGTCGCCTCACCGCTTTCCTCCGAATCGCAGGACTTCCTCCTTGCAACAGTCCTGGGGCTCCGGGGAGAACTCCCGGCCGATCTGCGCGCCGACTTCAGGCAACTCGGAATCTCGCACATCCTCTGCGTCAGCGGCTACCACGTCGGACTGGTCGCATGGCTGATAAGCCTCTGCCTTCTCCCGCTCGGAGGATTGGGCGAGAACCTTGGCCGTTTGCGCCACATTCCGGCAATTTTACTCATCTGGCTTTATATCCTGATATGCGGCGCCCAGCCCTCAGCCGTGCGGGCGGGAGTGATGATAACAGCCTACCTGATTGCCCGGCTTCTTCAGCATGGTAACTTTCCATACAACAGTCTGGCCTTAGCCGCCCTCGTAATCCTGCTGTTCAATCCATACTGGCTCTTCGACGGCGGCTTCCTCCTTTCCTTCGGATCTGTGCTCGGAATTCTTCTTTTCGCCGACGCACTCAATCCTTTCGGAAGACGGCAACACCGCGCGTATGTTCTGTGTTCATGGATGTGTCTGCCGGTCGCCGCAATTCTCGGCACATTGCCGGCCACACTCTTGATTTTCCATTCGTTCCCGCTCTACTTTCTACCTGCGAACATGATTGTGGCCCTTTTCTTCCCCCTGATGATTGCTTTGGCGGGGAGTGCCTTAGTGCTCTGGCATACGGGCCTCCATTACAGCTTACTTGGCGCTCCGGCCGATTTTCTGTTCTCACAGATGCAGGGACTTTGTTCCCATGCCGCGGAGCTTTCTTCGTCAATGACCCTCGTCCCCTCGCCTTTCGGCATAGCCGGACTCACATTGTCGCTTCTGGCGCTCGCCATCGGCCTGCGGCTCGAAAAGCGGCGCCATAAGGCCGCCGCTGCCCTCTCAGCAGTACTCGTCGGTGCTTTATGCGTGGTACTGCCTGTGAAGCCTGCCACTCCCGGAGCGTGCGTAGGAACTTACCGCGGGCATATCGTAATGATGTTCCACGCCGGCGAAAATGGGCTGATATATTCACCCTCGGGCCAATCCGGAGACTACCGGGGCTCTTCCGGATATCTCGCCGGGCTCGGAAGCGACACCCCAGGGGTGTGCGACACCGTCCCCCGCCTTTCATGGCCCGGGCTCGAGAACTTCAGTCCCGGTCTGCTTGTGTTGCCGGGAAAAAGTGTGGTGTATGGACCGGTGCGGGTCATTCCCCGGAACGCGTTACTGCTCGTACACCGCGACTATCTCCCTGACCTGACGGAAATTTCGCGTCTACGCCCTGAACTGGTTATAATAAGCGGCACGCTCACAGTCAAACGCAGGAGGCAGTACGAAGAAATCTGCCGCGAACTCGATGTGCCCGCACGTTTCCTGCCTGCGGCCCGATATATGGAGCTTTAACATTTATTTTTGCTCCTTATAAAAGTTTCTTATGTTTTTTTTGTACTTTTGTAAGCTAAACAAACCCCGAAAAACAATCCTCCGCATATATGAGATTCAACGTATCAAGCAAAGCGCTCTACAACGCCACCTCGGCCGTAAGCAAAGTAATCAACAGCAAGAACGCACTCGCCATTCTTGACAATTTCCTCATCAGTCTTTCCGGAAATATCCTGACCATAACGGGCTCGGACACGGAGAACGCCCTTACGGCGCGTCTTGAAGTGCATGATGCCCAAGGCTCAGGCCGTCTTTGCCTCGGTGCGCGCAGGATTGTGGAGCTCCTGAAGGAAATGCCTGACCAGGGCGTGGAAGTGGACATCAACGAGGACACCCTCGAAGTGCAGCTCACATATCCCTCGGGCCACTACGGATTCGTAGGCGTCAATGCCGACCAGTACCCCGTTTTCCGTGCCCCGGAATCCGAAGGCGAACCCGTATCCTTCAAAGTGCCCACCGAGAATATTCTCAAGGGCCTGGAAAACACGATGTTCGCTGTCTCCACCGACGAATACCGCGCAGTCATGCAGGGCGTGTATTTCGACATCAAGCCCGACTGCATCACCTTCGTGGCCACCGACACCCGCAAGCTCGTGCGCTACATCGACCGCCGCATCGCCCCGGGCGTAGAAGCCTCCTGCATCGTACCCACCAAGCCCGCGACAGTAATCAAGAACGTTTTCGCCAAGGAGCCTGAAATCGCCTTGACGATGACCCGTCGCGCCGCCCGCATCGAAAGCCCCAACTTCACCTTCGAATGCACATTCCTCAACGGGAACTATCCCGACTACAACCGCGTAATCCCCAAGAACAATACCCAGGTGCTCACCACCGACCGCGTGGGGCTCATCAACGCCGTGCGCCGCGTGGCCATTTTTGTGGAAGTCGAGGGCGGTCTCGAGAAGTTCCGCATCACCCCCGAGTGCATCCTCCTCAAGAGCAACGACCCCGCGCTCTGCACCAGCGCCCGCGAACAGGTGCCCTGCTCCTTCACCGGAACTGAGCTCACCATCGGCTTCAGCGCCTCGTTCCTTCTCGAAATCCTCAACACGCTCAAGGGTCAGGACGTTGTCGTGAATCTCGGCGATGCCGGACGCCCCGGAATGTTCCGCCCCGGCGAGGAGGAAGAGAACACGGAGCTCGTCATGCTCCTCATGCCCATGACCGTAGGAGAATTCTGATATGCGCCTGAAGCTCACCCGTCCCATCGTCTTCTTTGACCTCGAGACCACGGGGACCAACATCACCCACGACCGCATCGTCGAAATCTCGCTCATAAAGGTGATGCCCGACGGTCAGGAAATCGAGAAGACCCGGCGCATAAACCCGCAGATGCCCATCCCTGCCGAGGCTACCGCCGTTCACCATATCACGGACGAGATGGTTGCCTGCGAACCTACGTTCAAGCAGGTTGCCGCCTCTCTGGCGAAACTCATCGAGGGCTGCGACATCGCCGGTTTCAACTCCAACCGCTTCGACATCCCCCTTCTCGACCAGGAATTCCAGCGCGCCGGAGTGGCCTTCGACATCTCCAACGCCCGCTTCATCGATGTCCAGACCATCTACCACAAGAAAGAGCCACGCAACCTCGAGGCGGCATACCGGTTCTACTGCGGCAAAGAGCTCGGAGACGTTGCCCACAGTGCCGACGGCGACACCCGTGCGACTCTCGAGGTCTTCAAGGCCCAGCTCGACAAATATCAGGACCTTCCCGACGAGGTGGACGCCCTTTCGGAATTCGCCTCGCAGAACCGCAATGTCGACCTTGCCGGACGCCTCATCTACGATGACCAGCACCGCGAGGTCATCAACTTCGGCAAGTACAAAGGCAAGCTCGCCGCAGAAGTTCTCCGCAACGACCGCGGTTACTACGGCTGGATAATGAACGGCGACTTCCCGCAGAACACGAAAAACGCCTTTACGCGAATAATGCTTAAAATCAAATGACTTCACCTCTCCAAGGCAAGCATATCATACTTGGCATCACGGGAGGCATCGCCGCTTACAAGTCGGTGGTGCTTCTCCGTTTGTTAATCAAGGCCGGTGCCGAAGTCCAGGTTGTCATCACTCCCAACGGCAAGGAGTTCATCACCCCGGTAACACTTTCGGCCCTGTCGGGCAAGCCGGTTGTCAGCGAATTCTTCTCGGCCAATACGGGCGAATGGCATTCGCATGTGGACCTCGGTCTATGGGCCGACGCGATGGTTATTGCCCCGGCTACGGCCTCCTCCATCGCCAAGATGGCCAACGGCGTGGCCGACAACATGCTCATCACCACCTACCTCTCCGCGAAAGCACCGGTGTTCATCGCTCCGGCCATGGACCTCGACATGATGGCCCATCCCTCGACCACACGAAACATCGAACTGCTCCGCTCCTACGGCAACCACATCATCGAGGCCGCCTCCGGAGAGCTTGCCAGCCATCTCACCGGCAAGGGACGCATGGAAGAGCCCGAGCGCATCGTCGAAGTGCTCGCCGAATTTTTCGCCAAAGGTCAGTCGCTTGCCGGACGGAGATTCCTCATCACCGCAGGCCCGACAATCGAGCGTATCGACCCCGTGCGCTTCATCAGCAACTTCTCAACCGGAAAGATGGGCTACGCCATAGCCGAGGAAGCCGCCGCCCGCGGAGCCGAAGTAACCCTCGTCTCCGGCCCTGTCAGTGTCCGTGCCAGCAATCCCCGCATCAGGGTCGTGCCCGTCGAATCGGCCGTTGAAATGCTCGACGAGTGCAGGAAAGCCTTTCCATCCTGCGATACCGCCATCATGGCCGCCGCAGTCGCCGACTACGCTCCAGCCGAGTTCCATGACAGGAAAATCAAGCGCGAGCACGAGGCCGTCGAAAGCATCGCGCTCCGGAAGAATCCCGACATTGCCGCCGAGCTCGGACACTCGAAAGCTCCCGGCCAGCGTCTGATAGGCTTCGCGCTCGAAACCGACAATGCAATAGCCAACGGCGGCGAAAAGCTTGCCCGAAAGAATCTCGACATGATTGTCGTGAACTCGCTTGCCGACAAGGGCGCCGGATTCGGCACCGATACCAACAAGATAACCCTTCTCTTCGCCGACGGTCGCGACGCCCGGGAATTCGGGCTCAAAAGCAAAGCCGTCGTCGCCGCAGACATCATCGATGCAATCGATTCACTCTAAAATCAATTCCACGCACCGACGCATGAACCTCTCCCTCCACTATTTCAGACCTTTTATACTCGCGCTGGCGGCCATATGGGCCGCCGCCTCTCCGGCCACTGCCCAGGAACTTAACTGCAAGGTAACGGTTAACTCCGACCAGGTCAACGGCTCGAACAAATCTGCATTCGAAACCCTCCAGCAGGCCATATCCGACTACATGAACACCACCGTGTTCACCAACATGCAGTTTTCGGCCAACGAAAAAATCGAATGCACCCTCTTTTTCACCATCAAGGAATATACGGACGACCAGATGACCGGCGACCTCCAGATTCAGTCGCTCCGCCCGGTCTACAATTCCAGCTACACAACCACCCTGATAAATTTCAAGGACACAAAAATCGACTTCACCTACCGCGAGAACGAACCGCTGATTTTCTCTCTCAACAACTGGGAAAGTCAGCTCACGGGCATCCTGAATTTCTACGCCTGTCTCATCATCGCAATGGACTGCGACAGCTTCGCACCGCGGGGCGGCGATGAGATGTACGAGCGTCTCGCCGTGATTGTCCAGCAGGGCCAGAGCTCCGGCGAAAGCGGCTGGAAGGCATTTGAGGACACCAAAAACCGCTCCGCCGTGCTGTCCTCCCTCACCGACCCGGCTACCACAGCTATTCGCGATCTTCTTTACAGCTACCACCGCAAAGGGCTCGACGAGATGGTGCAGAGTCCCGACAAGGGGCGTGCGACAATCACCGAGGGTCTGAAAACCATCGGCGACATCTATGGAAAGGCGCCGATGAGCGTGGTCATCTCGATGTTCAAGGACGCAAAGCTCGACGAACTGGTGAACCTCTATTCCAAGGCTCCGGCTACAGAGCGCACCGCAGTCTACAATCTTCTGGAACCGATTTATCCAACCGAGACCGAGCGTCTCGAACAGCTTAAAAAAGGAGCTGAAGAACGATGATACGAAGTCTTCATATATCCAATTACGCACTCATATCCCGCATCGACATCGAGTTCGCTCCGGGCCTCAACATCATCACGGGCGAGACCGGCGCGGGCAAGTCGATTATCCTCGGCGCCCTCGGGCTCCTCCTTGGCGGACGCGCAGACCTCAAGGCCGTGCGCGACTCAGGTGCGAAGTCGGTCATCGAGGCCACTTTCGCAATCGACGGGCACGGAACGATAGAAGCGCTGCTTCGCAACGCCGACCTCGACATGCTCCCGGGCGAATGCATCCTCCGCCGCGAACTCTCTCCGGGAGGAAGGTCGCGCGCCTTCATCAACGACACGCCGGTGAGCCTCTCGACGCTCCGCGACGTGGCCCTGCGGCTTGTCGACATCCATTCCCAGCACCAGAACCTGCTTATTTCCGACGCCTCATACCAGTTGAGGATTATAGACTCACTCGCGCGCAATTCCGCGCTCCTGGCCGAATACCGGACAGCCTTCCATAGCTACAGGAAAGCACTGAAAGCCTATACAGACACCCGCGAGAGCATCCGCCGCAGCCAAAGCGACGCCGAGTATCTGCAGTATCAGTATGACAAGCTCGCCGAGCTGAACCTTACTCCCGGCGAACAGGAGAAACTCGAGCGCGAACGCGACATCCTCGGCAACCTGACGGAAATAAAAGAGCGCGTCAGGGCCGTTCTCGGACCTCTCGGCGGAAACGGAGGCGACGGCGACGCAGACGTGCTCGGTCTCCTATCCGAAGCGGCCGGAGCATGCGAAGCTCTTGCATCGGGGGTTGCTGAAAATTCCGGAGACTCCGACGAAGAGGGCCACGGCGGCCTCCGCTCCCTCGCCGAGCGGCTTCAGTCCGCGAGAATCGAAATCCGCGACATAGCCGACTCGCTCCAAAGCTTCGACAATTCCCTTCAGGCGGACCCCGGAAGGCTCGAGGAAGTCGAAGAACGGCTCTCCGAGCTTTACTCGCTTGAAATGAAGCACCATGTGGAGTCGCCCGAAGACCTTATAGCCCTCCGCGACCGCATCGGGGGGCAGCTCAGGGAGTTAAACAACAGCGAGGACGTCCTCGCCGAACTCGAGACAAAGGCTCGTCGCGCCAAGAAAGAAGCTGTCGTGCTTGCGAACAGACTCACGGAAAGCCGCACCGCCACAGCGGCGGCCTTCGCGGAGCTCCTGAAGTCGCGGGCGATGCCACTCGGAATGCCGAACCTCAGATGCGAGGTGGCCCTGACCAAAGACAAACTCGGCCCCGACGGCGCAGACCGGATAGAATTTCTTTTCGCATTCAACAAGAATCAGGCTCTCACGCCGGTAGGGGCGACTGCCTCCGGAGGCGAGATTTCGCGCCTGATGCTCTGCATCAAGAGCATTGTCGCCGAAAGCATGGAACTCCCCTCGATAATCTTCGATGAGGTCGACACTGGTGTCTCCGGCGACATAGCCCAGCGCATGGCCGAGATGATGAGCAGCATAGGCCGCAAGATTCAGGTCATCACCATCACCCACCTCCCGGGCGTGGCGGCCCACGGCCACCGTCATTTCAAGGTCTACAAGGAAGACGACGACGAAGCCACCCACACCCACATCCGCGCCCTTTCCGAAGAGGAGCGGGCGCCGGAACTGGCCCTGATGCTCAGCGGCTCGGCTTCCGACCCTGCCGCCCTCGCAAACGCAAGAGCGCTCCTCGACAAAGCTAAAACACTCTAAATTCAGAATACATTGGACTCCAACGACTATATCTTCGGACTTCATTCCGTCATCGAAGCCATCGAGGCCGGAAAGACCATAGACCGGCTCTTCCTCAAGAAAGACCTCCACAGCGAGCTCGCTGTCCGTCTGACGCAACTCGCCCGCGAGCACAAGGTGCCCGTCCAGCGCGTACCCGTTGAGAAACTCAACCGCATCACGCGCAAGAACCATCAGGGCGTAGTGGCCGTACTGGCCGCTGTCGACTATCACCGCCTCTCGGATGTCGTAAGCGGGCTCTATGAAGAAGGCATCCTGCCTTTCGTTCTCGTGCTCGACGGTCTTACCGACGTCAGGAATTTCGGCGCCATAGCCCGCACGGCGGAATGCTGCGGCGTCAATGCCATAATCATCCCTCGCCGCGGCTCTGTCAGCGTGGGCGCCGATGCCGTCAAGACTTCGGCCGGTGCTTTGCTCCACATCCCCGTGTGCCGAGAAGACAGCCTTCGCGACGCCGTGGAATATCTCAAGGACTCGGGTTACCAGATTGTAGCCGCAACCGAGAAATCGGCGGAAAACTACACGCTCGGCAACTACACGACTCCCGTTGCCATCGTAATGGGCGCCGAGGATGTCGGTATTTCCAAGGAAGTGCTCGCTCTCTGCGACACGCCCGTGGCAATTCCCATGTTCGGTAAAATCGGCTCGCTCAACGTCAGCGTGGCTGCCGGAGTCATGATGTACGAGGTTGTCCGCCAGCGCCTCGCCTCCGACCTCGAAATAATCTGATTTCTTCGCACTTCCCATGGCAGACGTCTACTACACACTCGCCCGGCCCTCCGAAGGCGTGTACAAGGAGAAGATGAGCAAGTTCATGGCCTTCGCGGCGCCTGTCGAAAGCGCAGCCGAGGCCAAGGCCTTCATTTCTGCCATTCAGAAAAAATATTTCGACGCGCGCCACGTCTGCTGGGCCTACATGATAGGCTCGGAACGCAATGAATTCCTTTCCAGCGACAACGGCGAGCCCTCCGGAACAGCCGGCAAGCCCATTCTCGGCCAGATCAACTCATTCAATCTCACCAATGTGGCGATAGCCGTCGTCCGATATTTCGGCGGCATAAAGCTCGGAACGTCGGGCCTGATCGTGGCCTACCGCGAGGCCGCGCGCGAGGCAATCTCCGCCGGAGAAATCATAGAGCTCCACGACATGGCGGACGTGTCCTTCACCTTTCCGTATCTCAGCATGGAACCGGTGATGAGGCTCGCCAAGGGTGGAGAGGCCGAGGTTGTGAGCCAGTCCTTCGACAATGTATGCAGCATGACACTCCGCATCCGCCTTGACCACGCCGACGATCTGCGCCGACGCCTCGGCGACATAGAGGGACTTTCAATACTTTAAGTCATGAACTATTTCCTTATAGCCGGTGAAGCATCCGGCGACCTCCACGGCGCGGCCCTCATCCGAGAACTCTCCGGGAACGACCCTTCGGCCATCTTCACCTTCTTCGGAGGAGACATGATGCAAGCCGAGAGCGGTAGAGCTCCGCTTGTACACATCCGGGAAATGGCCTATATGGGCTTCTCCGAAGTTCTCCGCCATCTCGCCGACATAAGGCGCAATCTCCGCGCGGCAATACGTGTGCTCGACGCGGAGAAGCCTGACGCACTAATTCTCATCGACTATCCGAGCTTCAACCTGCGCGTGGCCCGGGAGGCCGCAAAGCGGAATATTCCCGTTTTCTATTACATTCCGCCTAAGGTATGGGCCTGGAAGAAATGGCGCACGAAAACAATTCTGCGCCTTTGCAACAAAGTCTTCACAATATTTCCTTTCGAGGCCGATTTTTACAACAGTTATGCCGGAGGAAAATACGCCGGGAACAATCAGCTTGTCTACGCCGGCAACCCATCGGTAGAGGAAGTGCGCCGACAGCTCGCCGAAGCCTCGACTCATGAGGATTTTCTTTTGAAATACCGATTCAGGCCCAACCGTCCGCTGGTGGCTCTTATGCCCGGAAGCCGGAAGGGTGAGATCCGGGCTAATCTTCCCGTGATGCTCGAGGCCATGGACCGCTTCACACAATACAAGGCTCTGATTATCGGCGCTCCAGGCATCGAAGATGAGTTTTATTCTTCATTCATTGCCGGGCGGGAAGTGCCCGTCGTCAGGGAAAAATCCACCCCCGCCGTCCTCGCACACTGCCGGGGAGCCCTCGCCACTTCTGGCACGGCGACACTTGAACTCGCCTTGTGCTCCGTCCCGCAGGTTGCAATGTATCGCTCCAACGGTTCAAAACTGGCATATAAGCTGATGTCAAAAGTATTGTCGGTCCCCTTCGTCACCCTTCCCAACCTCATTGCCGGCCGCGAAGTCATTCCTGAACTGCTCCTGCATGAATGCACGCCAGACAACGTGAGCGGGAAACTGGGCGGCCTGCTCCGGCCGGATGCCCCGGACCGTCTGGCCCAACTCGAAGGGTACAAGGAAATCGCCATGCGCCTGACCGACAAAAACGCACCGGCTACCGCCGCAAAAGAAATCGTAGAGGCGCTTTCTGCTAAATAGCAGAGGCGCGTTCCTCGCGGAGCGCGCCTCTTTCTATTGCTTATTTTCAGTCCTTATTTGGCTTCCCAGCCGAGGGCGGATGCGCCGAGAACGGCAGCATCGGCTTCCTTGAGCTCGCTGAGCAGGACCTTGGCTTTGCCCTTGAAGATGGGCATCATGTTGAGGTCCATGGCGTTGCGCAAGGGTTTGAGCAGGAGCTCACCGCTCTTTGCAAGGCCTCCGAAAAGGATGAAAGCCTCGGGAGAGGAGAACACCATCATATCGGCGAAAGCCTCGCCAAGGATTTTGCCCGTGAAATCAAACACATCTTTGGAAAGCTGGTCGCCGTTCATAGCGGCGTCATACACGTCTTTGGATGTAATCTGGTCTATGGGTAGATTGCGGAGCGTCGAAGGCTCCGTGCGGATTTCGAGGAATTCGCGGGCCGTGCGGGCAACGCCCGTGGCGGAGCAGTATGCCTCGAGGCAACCAGTCCGGCCGCAGCCGCAGAGGCGCCCGTTGTTGCGCTTTACAATCATGTGGCCGAGCTCGCCGGCGAATCCGTCATGGCCGTAAACCACCTGACCGTTGATTACGATGCCCGAACCGACGCCGGTTCCGAGAGTAATCATGATGAAGTCCTTGAGACCGCGGGCGGCGCCGTAAGTCATTTCGCCGATGGCGGCGGCGTTGGCGTCGTTGGTGATAGCCACAGGAATGCCGAACTTTGAGCTTACGAGCTCGGCGAGAGGTATAGGCGTGGGCCAGGGAAGGTTGACGCCGTCCTCGATTGTGCCTGTGAAATAGTTGGCGTTGGGTGCGCCGATGCCTATGCCGTGAACTTTGTCGACAGCATCGTTGGCCTCCATAAGGCGCGTTGCCTCCGTATAGAGTTCATCGATGTAATCGTCAATATTGGAATGTTTTGCTGTTTTGATAGAGCCGCTGGCTATTACCATACCGCGGGTGTCTACAAGGCCGAAAACGGTGTTTGTACCGCCTATGTCGATGCCGAGAACGTAGGGTTTCATTGAAGGTATAAGATTGGTGTGGATTGAAAGAGTTGATTAAATGTTCAAAGGTAACAATTATTATCCAATCCGACAACAAAAATCGCGAATAAGTTTTGTCCGAATGTTAAAAACCCTGTTTTCTCACGGGCAAGGAAAGGCTCAGCTCAAAGGTACCGACAGCGGAGGCTACTGTCGCCGCCGCAACCAGAGACCAACCGACTACGTCGGTCGATCCGGGGAGAGCATTGGCCAGACCCAAGTTTTCGAGGAAAACAATGATTGAAGGCAAAAAGCGCGAGAAAAGGAACCCGGCAAGGAATCCAGTAGCCGAGGCAACTGCCAGCGCTGTCTTGCGCGCCCGCGCCGCCTCGGTCTGGCGCTCGCGGATGAACTCTACGGCATCCATCCGCCGCTCCAGTTCCCTCATGAAGTCCCGAGCCGAACTCTGCTCAGGGTGGTAAGCTCCGAAAAGCTCTCTTATTTTCTTATCTTCAGTATTATCCATATCATTCATTTTCAAGAAGCCCGCGCAGGTGCCTTCGACCGCGCGAAAGATATTGTTTTACGGCCTCTTCCGAGGCCTCGACGATGCCGGCGGTCTCTCGCACGCTGTAGCCCTGCATATAATAAAGGAGGATTGCCGAGCGTTCTCTCGGTCCGAGCCGGTCGAGGGCGGCATACAGAGCCTGATAGCGGAACGCGCCGTCAGCGCTGTCGCCTGAATAAACGCTGCGGGCACTCTCGTCCTCAGTACTCACTGCCGCCGGGGCAGCTCCGAGAGCGCGCCTGTGACTGATAAAACAATTATAGGCTATCCGAAAAATCCATGCCCGGAATTTCGTCTCATCTCTAAGGCCCTCGCTCGAGAGATATGCCTTAATCAACGCCTCCTGGGCTATGTCGTCGGCCGTGGAGCAATCTCCGCAGCAGAGGGCCGTCAGGAAGCGCCGAAGCGATCCGCTGACAGCCTCCGCTTGTACGGTGAATTCTTCGCGGGTCATCGTTCAGTCCTTGTCCGAGCTATCGGGGACTTGTCTGCGGGTAGCAAAGTATACTACCAGAAAAGCAATGCCGATGGCAAGAGAAACTCCGCCAGCCAACATTGGGATGAAGGCGCTGTCTGACTGGAAATCGACGCCTGTGCACATGTTGCCGATGCTCAGGCCAATCAGGACAAGACCGATGAGGCTGAAGGTTGTACCGCGCAAGAGTCGTCCGGCGAGTTGTTCGGCAGGAGTTTTAGACTTCTTCCCTTCATCGCCGAGAATTTCGGCCAGACGGTCGGTGTCGATGTTGTTGTTGGCCTCAATGGCCTTGATGAGCACTTCAGAGCGTTGTTTTGCCGAATATGCTGTTGAGGCATAATAAATACCTACGATGCAGACCGGAAGCACCACACAGACGAAAATAGGGACTAATATTGTCACCATAAAATTCTTGTTTTTAGAGGTTCATAAATGTTCTTTTCGAGACGTCTCGCTTTAATGACGTTTCGAAAATATAAGAGGTGACACGTCCTGCCAAAAAAATTATTTTTCCGGCAACTGACGGCGCACCGATTCCTCATGGATTGCCGAAAATATTCCCCTGACAAATTCAGCGGGCAGCCCGAGAGTCTCCGCGCGGGCCGTGCGCTCGTCGATAAGGCGGGCATAGCGGGAGGGCTGGACTACAGCCAGTCCCTGCTTTCGCTTGAGCTCGCCGATTCGGCGCGAGACATCCATGCGCCGGCTCAGAACCTCGAGCAACTCTTTGTCGAGCGCGTCGATTTCATCCCGGAGGATGGAAAGCGACGCTTCGGCCGGAGCCTCCGCCGATTTACGGAGCTCGCCGGCCATTTTCAGGAAATCATCCGGAGTCAGCTGCTGGGCGGCGTCCGAGAGAGCCGCGTCAGGATTGCAATGCACCTCGACAATCAGTCCGTCGAAACACATTTCAAGCGCCTGTGCGCTCAAAGGTCCCACATATCTGCGGACTCCGGCAGTATGGCTCGGGTCGAAAAACAAGGGAAGCGAGGGGAACCTTCGGTGCAATTCTATCGGTATCCGCCAGTAAGGAGCGTTCCTATAGTCCGAAGGGCCGGGTGCATAATAGCTGAATCCGCGGTGAATCGCGCCAAGGCGACGCACTCCGGCTCTATACAGGCGCTGGAGGGCACCGATCCAGAGCTCAAGGTCGGGATTTACGGGGTTCTTAACAAGCACGGCAAGCCTGTCCCGTTCCATTTCGGGAAGCGCCGCAAGAGCATCGGCAATGTCCTGGACGGCAAACGGGTTGGTGGTGGTGCGGGCGCCGATCCACACACCGTCGAGACCGGCTGAAACAGCCGAGGCAACATGCTCGGGCGTCGCGACCTCCGTAAGCACCTTCATCCCCGTGGTCTCCCTGACTTCTTTCAGCCACGGAAGAGCCTCGTCCCCCACCCCCTCGAAACTACCGGGACGCGTGCGGGGCTTCCATATGCCTGCGCGGAATACGCGGACGCCTCCACGGGCAAGAGCCTCGGCCGTGGCAAGCGTCTGCCCGCGCGATTCGGCGCTGCAGGGGCCGGCTATTATCGCCGGGCCTTGAGGCAATATGCCACACTCGGGCAGATTGGGAAAAAGAGGCCGGAGGTTTTCCATTTCACGGCAAAATTACGCAAAAAACACGTGCAGATAAAGCGGATTAACGATTTTTTGTTAATTTAACGCAGAGTGATTTGGCGAAAGCCGGATTTTGTCGTAACTTTACGTAATTAAAGATTTTCAGCTATAAACCAAAGCAATAAATAGACATTTTTCCACCATGAATTTCAAAAAGCTACTCCTTGCAGGCGCCGGCATCGGTCTTCTGTCCTGCACGAGCGCCATGGCAAAGGGCCCGGCCAAAGCTTCCACCGAAGACGAAGTCATCCTCCACGCGTGGTCGTGGAGCCTCGACACCATTGCAGCCAATATGCAAAAAATCGCTGAGGCCGGGTACAGCTTCGTCCAGACCTCCCCGGTACAGGCATGTTTCGTAGGTGACGGCGGAGGACGCGCACTCTTCAGCCAGCCCGGCGACAGCGTCCAGGGCAAATGGTACTACTACTATCAGCCTACCGACTGGAAAATCGGCAACTACATGCTTGGCGACCGCGACGACTTCAAGGCCATGTGCGACAGCGCATATAAATACGGTGTGCGCGTGATTGTCGACGTTCTTCCCAACCATACGGCCATCGACCACACCGCCGTTCTTCCCGGTCTCGACAATGCCGTAGGCGGCCACGAGAACCTTTTCCACGCCAACGGCTTCACACCCATCACCAAATGGGACGACCGCATGGAGTGCACCACGGGCCAGATGGGCGGCCTTCCCGACGTGAACACGGAGAACCCGGACTTCCAGTACTACTATCTCCAGTACGTCAACGACCTCATCAATCTCGGCGCCCGCGGCTTCCGCTACGACACCGCCAAGCACATCGGCGTCCACTCCGACCCCCTCGACCCCAAGGTTGCCGCCAACGGATGGAAAAATAATTTCTGGGACATAGCCACTGGCCGCGAGGCTGTGAAGGGCCTCTCGCTTCTTATGCCCGACAGCCTCTTCATCTACGGCGAAGTTCTCCAGGACAAGGGTGTTCCCGAGAAGGAATACGCCGAATACATGGACATGACCGCCAGCTCCTACGGTCACGTGCTTCGCGAAGCCCTCTCTAAAGGGCAGTTCTCCGACGCCCTTCTCGACTGGTACCATGAGGCGCCGGACCATCTGGTGACATGGGTGGAAAGCCACGACACATACTGCAACGCCCACGAGAGCGCCGGCCTCACCGACGACCAGATTCGCGCCGCATGGGTTTTCCTCGCCGCCCGTCAGAACGGCCGTCCCCTCTTCTTCAGCCGTCCCGCCGGAAGCACCCGCGAAAATTACTGGGGCAACAACCGTATCGGCGACCGCGGCAACGACGAGTTTTTCGCTCCCGAAGTTGTTGCCGTCAATAAGTTCAAAAAGGCCATGGCCGGCGAACCCGAACACATCTTCTTCTCCAAGAACCAGGCCGTTGCAGAAGTTGCCCGTGGCGAAAAAGGCGCAGCACTCGTGAATTTCTCCGACAAGGAACAGAAATTCAAGATGGAGACCACCCTTCCCGCCGGCAGTTACACTGACGCCGTGAGCGGTGCTACGTTCACCTCGAAGAACGGTTTCATCGAAGGCCGTCTCGCGCCTCTCGGCACGGCAATACTCGAGCGTTGATTCTCCCCGTCATAAAAAGCATAAAGAAGCCGCCGCATGGAACTCCCGTGCGGCGGTTTTTATTATAGCTCTTAAAGCTTTCCTCTTATTTCCTCACGGATTGATGCGGCTTTGGCCCGCAGCTCCTCGACTGTAAGATTAGCGTCGAGGAGGAGGTTCAGTTCGTCAAGATACTGGAAGAATGTAATCGCTCCGCCCTCGAGCGAGCGGTCGAGAAGCGCGCGATATTCCTGCCCGTCGCCAAGCGCCCGTTCAAGGTCCGAAGCTTTCGAGTCGAGAGCAAGAGCCTCGGCCCTGCCTGCCTCCATGGCGGCGAGGATTTCGCGGCGGGTCATTTCCGCATTCTCCGTGGCGGCTTCCGCCAGAATCTTCGCGGCTATCTTCTCTTTTCTTCCTTTCCAGACAGGCAATGTCAGACCGACGGAAATACCGTTGAAATGCTCACTCCCCTCGACTTCGTGGACATATCCTACGGAGAAACCCGGGAAAAGCGAGCGGGATGCGGCCTGGGCATCAGCCTCCGCCGCAAGTATATTCCATTTGGCGGCGCCGAGACGCGGGGATTCCGAAAGCTCGGAGTCCGGAAGGAGGGACGACGGATATTCATCAAGTCCGGTGAGGTCGACGGTCTCCCCGCCCGCGAGCGCACGTATTCCGGCCTCGCAACTCTTCAGCACCGCCTGGGCCTCCGTAACGCGGGCCCTCGCGAGCTCGCGTTCTATACGAGCCTTTCGGTAGTCGAGAACGGTGAGCTGCCTCTTCTCATACATTCTTTCGGAAAAGGCATAGACTGAATCGACATTTCTTGAGTATTCCTCGTTAATCCGCAGGCGTCTGCGGGCGGACACGTAATCGACAAGGAGCTTGCGGATTTCGGCTCCCCGGGCATTGCGCCATGCCCGGAGGGAGGCCTCCGCGGCCATCTGCCGGCTGTGGATTGCCCGACGCCGGGAGGCATAGACTCCGGGCCAGTCGAAGCTCTGGCTCACGGAAATCTCCCACTTGTTCTCGCGCGTGCTCCCCTGCCCCCATTTGTAGCCGAAATCTACTTCAGGATTCTCAAGGGAGTTCTCCGCCCGCAAGGTCTCTATTTCCGCGGCCATGCGCAGACGCTCGGCCTTGAAGGCAGGATCAGAAGCGAGAACGCCTGCGACTATATCGTCAAAACTGTCTCCGGCAGAAACCGCCGGGGATGCAAGCGCCCCGAGGATAATGAGCGCGAGTTTAATCTTTCTGCAGGAGCCGATAGACGGCAGGTACGATGTAGACATTGAGTATTGTGCTGGATATAAGGCCACCGAGAATTACTATGGCCATAGGAGACTGGATTTCATTACCGGGTTCGTCGCCACCAAGGGCTATCGGCACAAGGGCAAGCGCAGAGGTCAGGGCCGTCATCACTATTGGGAGAAGGCGGTCGGAGGAACCGTTGACAATCCGCTCGTCGAGAGATTCGCCCTCGGTCCGGAGGCGGTTATAGCGACTCATAAGGAGCATTCCGTTGCGCGTGGTGATACCCATCAGGGAGATAAACCCGATTATCGCCGGAATGTTCATCTCACCGTCGACGACGAAAAGCAGGATGACGGCACCTATCAGCGCCAGCGGCATGTTAAGCAGAATGGTGAGAGACTGGCCCACGTTCCTGAACTCGCTGTAAAGGAGCATGAAAATGACAAGCAGGGCGCCAAGGGAAGCCCAGAGCAAAGTCCGCGATGCCTGAGCCTCGCTCTCGAACTGGCCTCCGTAGCTCAGGAAATAACCTTCGGGCATGTCGAGGCGCGAGTCTATTTCCTTTCTGATTTCATCGACCGTCCCGCGGAGGTCGCGGCCCTCGACATTTGCCGAGACTGTCAGGCGACGGCGCACGTTCTCGCGGTTGATTCCGTTCGGTCCGCTCGTCGAAGAGATGTCGGCCAGTTCCGTGAGAGCCACCGGGCCTTCGGCACCGTCCACTGTGAGCGCGCGGATATCCTCGAGGCTCTTCCTGTATCTGGGATCAAGGACCACGGATACGTCGTAGCTGAACCCGCCGTCGAACACCTGCGAGACACCTTCACCACCAAGGGCCACACTGACGGCCCTGTTGAAGTCCGCCATCCTGACTCCGTACATCGCCAGCATCTCCCGCTTCGGGGTGATGACTATTTCCGGACGCTCGATCAACTGCTCGACGTTGGCATCGACCACTCCGGGAACACCCTTGATGATTTTCTGAATGTCGTGGCCGAGAGCTGTAAGTTTCGGCAGCTCGGGACCGAAAATCTTTATGGCAATCTGAGCCTGAGTGCCGGAAAGCATCGCGTCTATGCGGTGGGATATAGGCTGACCCACCTCGACAACCACACCGGGGAGCTCGCCGAGACGATGGCGGAGCTCGGCGCTGAGTTCCGCGCGGGTGCGCCCCTTGTCGAGCACATAGGGAGCCTCGATTTCCGAACCGTTAGCGCCCTGCGAGTGCTCGTCAAGCTCAGCGCGTCCGGTCTTGCGGGCCACGGTGCGTATCTCGGGAATCTCCATGATGATTTTCTCGGCCTCCCGGCCAATCCGGTCGCTCTCCTCGAGGGAAATGCCCGGGAGCGCACTGATGTTGATGGTAAAGGAGCCTTCGTTGAACGGAGGCAGAAAGCTGCGTCCGAGATTGAAGAAGAGCACAAGCGCCCCGATGAACGCCACGCCTGTTGCAATGAGGAGGGCACGGGTATGGGCAAGAGCGCCGCGGAGCGTCCTGACATATGTCTTTTTCAACCAGACCGCGAGTTTGGGCTCGCGCCCGCTGTTATCCGTGCCCTTCTTCGAGCCGCCGAGCAGATAGGAGCATAGCACGGGAGTGAGCGTAAGGGCCACGACTGTCGATGCCGCAAGGGCGACAATGAAGGACACACCGAGAGGCCGCAGGAGTCGGCCTTCTATGCCTGTCAGGAAGAACAGGGGCAGGAATGCGGCTACTATAATAAGGGTGGAATTGAATATCGGTGTGCGGACCTCGGCCGAGGCATGGTACACAACGTCGAGAGTTGTCTTGCGTCGGTCGGGAGGCAACTCGCGGTTCTGTCTCAGGCGCTTGTAGACATTCTCGACGTCGACGATGGCATCGTCGACAAGACAGCCTATCGCTATGGCTATTCCTCCGAGCACCATGGTGTTTATGCTGTAGCCCATAAAGTTGAGGGCCAGGACAGTGACAATAATCGACAGCGGAATGGCCACGACGGAAATTACCGTCGTGCGAATGTTCATCAGGAAAAGGAAGAGAATTATTATCACGAAGAGCGAGCCTTCGAAGAGCGAGCGCTGGAGGTTTGTCACGGAAGCGTCGATAAAATCGCTCTGGCGGAAAATATCCGCATTCATATGGACGTCCTTCGGGAGCGAAGCGGCGATGTCGGCGAGCTCGCTGTCGATATTCTCCGTGAGGCTCAATGTCCCCTGTTCGGGCTGCTTGGTCACCGTCACAAGCACGGCCGGAGTTCCTTCGACACTCGCGATACCGGTCATCGGGCGTCGGGCGTCGATTTCCACATCGGCTACATCCCCGATTGTAATAATCTCGCCTGTTGCAGGATTTGAGCGCACTACGGATGCCGCCAGGTCTTCGGGCGACTTGCTGTTCAGCCGCGCCTTGACGATGTATTCGTTGCCAAAGTCATATACTATGCCTCCCCGGGCGTTGTCGTTGAGCCCTTCCGCGGCATCCATCAGTTCCGAGAGGGTGACGCCATACTGCCTCATGCGTCCGGGATCAAGCTTTATCTGGTATTCCGGAGCCTCGCCGCCAATCACACTCACCTGCGACACCCCCCCGAGCGCGAGCAAGCGGGGACGCACAGCGGTGTCGACGAGCCTCCGGAGGTCGAGCATACTTGTGGAGTCGGCGGTGAAGCCTATAATCATCACCTCTCCGAGAATCGAGGACTGAGGCCCCATGACCGGCTTAGAAACCCCGGCGGGGAGGTCCGCGGCCATGCTTTCGAGCCTTTCGGCCACAATCTGACGGGCACGGTAGACATCCGTGCCCCAGTCGAATTCCACCCATACCACGGAGAAACCGACAGTCGACGACGAGCGCACGCGGCGCACGCCGTTCGAGCCGTTAACGGCAGTCTCCACCGGATAGGTGACAAGCGTTTCCACCTCCTCTGCGGCGAGGCCCGGAGCTTCGGTCATCACCACTACGGTCGGGGCGTTGAGGTCGGGGAAAATATCCACGTCCATGCGCAGGAGCGTGATTACTCCCGCCACAAGCAGCACACAGGTGAGGCCTATCACGGTCAGCCTGTTGCGTAGCGAAGCCTTGATTATTCTGTTCAGCATGGCTCGTAGGAATCAATGGTTGTGTGAATGGCCTTCGGGAACCGCCTTGGCGTTTTCAGAGAGGCGAAGGGTGGTCACGCCCTGTGTGACTATTACAGTTCCGGGCCTGAGACCGCCGACCTCCACGCGCTCCCCGTCCGAGGAGCCTACGACGACGGGCAGCTTGCGGTAGCAGTCCTCGTCGAGACGCTCGTACACGAAGAAATCCCCCATCTGCTCAGAAAGCGCCGAGACGGGAATTGCCGTGACATCCTCACGGCCCGAGCCGAGAAGCCATCCCTCGAATCCTCCGCCGGTCAGGAGCCCTGCGGAAGCGGCGGGAACGCTGAAGTACATCGGCACATATGCCGAGGCATTGTTGCCCGAGGCCGCGGGAGAGGCCCCCGAGCGCTTGCCGCCGAGCTCGGACACGAGGACCGTCCTGCCGTCAGCGAGTGCCAGGCGCAGGTCCGTGAATGTCCCCATACGCGAGGCCATCCTGCGCGGAAGGTCCACGCGGAGAGTAATCTCCTTGTCGGATGCCATGGACGCAAGCGGCGCACCGGCTTCCACATACTGTCCTTCGGCCACGTCAAGGCTTACTATCACTCCCGAAATCGGGGCAGAAGCCGCGCCGGAAGCCGCGGAAGCCGAAAATCCGGCACGAGCCGACTCATAGGCAGCAAGAGCGGCGTTGTATTCCGAGGCGGTGACGAGGCGTTGGTCGTAGAGGGGCTTTAGTCTGTCAAGCTCACGTTTCGCGGCATCGAGAGCGGCCTTGGCTGCCTGATTGGCATCTCCGCCTGTGGTGGCGCCGGTGCGGACAGAAGCGATGCGGGCTCCGCGCGGCACTTTCTTTCCCGGAACCATATCGCGGGAGAAACTTACGATACCGGCTGTCGGCGCCGAAACCACGGCGAGCTCATTGCCTGTGGCGAGCACGCGCCCGGACACTTTCAGTGCCTCGGAGAAAGCTCCGCTACGGACCGTGTCGCATTCCACTCCGAAACGGAGCGCCATTTCGGGCTCGAGTACAATGTCGTCGACGGAGGTCGCCCCATCCTTGTGGGCTTCTTTTGTTTCCGACTCATGGTCATGCCCGTCAGAGGCATGGTCGTGGCAGGCTCCGAAAGCCAAAGTCAGGCCCATAAGGCCCAATATCCTGAAAAAATTACCTTGCATAGTCGTATGAGAGGGATTTACCGTATGCAAAGTTACGATTTTTCGGACAAAAAGCCGTGCCACGGCCCTCATCCGCACACGATATGCAAAAACCGTCCTCCGGCCGCAGTTGACCGATGGACGGTTTTCGAGTTATGAAGGAGGTGTTTTAGCTGTTGGCGCGCTTTTCATCAATTTTCTTATTGGCGCTGTCGCGGTCTGCCGCAAAATAATGAGCGTTGCCGCTCTTATCATAGAACATTTGACGGGGCTGAGACGAACCGCTGCCGGAGTTCTGTCCCATCACGAAGGCCGCGCCGACGATGGCGGCGAGAATCATCAGAATCTGGATTATCAGCTTGAAGATAACTACAATCAGGCCCCAGAGAGCAACGAGTGTACCAACGATATAGACCGCGGCGAAGACCGTGAAGGCAATTCCGGCCGTGCGGCCGAGGACGGCGATATTCTCTTTAGTGGACTTACGCAGACCTATGCCGAGTGTAGCGAAGAAAGCCACGAGGCAGAATATAGTCATCAGTGCGTTGGGGACTTTGAGCAATGCGCAGACAATCGCAACCACGATTAGCGCAGGAAGGCTGACGGCTATGCTGATGGCCATGGGCTTGAGCGAGAGGTCTTCCTCGGAGTCAGGACCAAGGAGAAGCTGCTTGTAGAACTTGATGCTGAAGATCTGGAAGGCAACGAACACCACGAAGGGAATGGCACGGAAGAGCGAGCCGAAGAAGCCGTAGCGCTCCGGTGAACACCACCAGAAGGCAGTGTTGCCCATAGTATAAAGAGCTACAATCTCAAGGATAGAAGCCACAATGATGCAGGCGGGCACGACCTTGAGTGCGAGATTACGGGCGGATTGCACGCGGATGCCCACGAACATGAAGGCCATGGCTGCAACGAAAAGGATACATATCAGAGTGTAGGGAATCGGTCCGGCATAGAACTTGTAGATTGCGGAATGGTTCGTGCGCTCACGGGTATTCCCGAAAGTATCCTCTACCCCCTCGGGGTTATCATCGCTGAAGATAATGTCGGAACTATGAATGGCATATTCCTTACCGTCGAGCATAAGACGTCCGTAGCTCTCGTTGCCGATAAGCTGACCGGTAATCTGGATTTTGGTATCTACGGGTATTTTCCGGTCGCTGATACCGGGGATTTCCGCGCCGCTTTTTTCAGACACGGTGATGGGATGAACCTCGACGGAGTCCTCGAAAGCGTTGTCAGTGACGTAGAGCTGGGCACTTGCGCCTGAAGGCAGCAGAAGCCCGAAGAATGCGAGAAATGTGGCTAACAGTTTTTTCATGAGTTATAGTGATTGGTTTAGAGGTTGATGCAAAATTAGCCATCCGGCCGCTCCAATTCAGTAACAATCAATACAACTCGGGCAACATTCGGGGTAATTAACTTGTCGCAATGAGTAAAACAGCTGTAACAAAAGATACGTTTTGTTGATTTTCAATCTTTTGCGATGCGACACCGGAATTTCTCAGGAGTCTCGCCTTTTATCTTTGAGAACACCCTGTGAAATGCCTGACGGGAGTTGAAGCCCGATTTTTCGGCTATGATTTCAATCTTCTCGTCGGAAGTTTTCAGCAGCTCCTCGGCGTAGGCCACACGGTAGCCGTTGACGAAGTCGAAGAAGGTCGTGTTCTGCTCGGAATTGAAGAAACGGCTGACGTAGGTGCGGTTGCTGCCGACCTTCGCGGCGACATCGGCGAGATTGAGGTTGGGATTGAGGAAGACTTTCTCCTCGTCGAAGAGTTTCCGGATGTTAATCGACATCTGCGACTCCTCGGAAAGATGGTCGTCCGTAATTTCCTCCGGAGCACGCAGTTCGCCGATTACCGTTTCATGGCGGTAGATAAAATAACCGAGGAACATCCACAGCACCATCGAAGCGACAAGATAGACGGCCTCGATATCGATGCTGATGAATACGCTGTCTAAAATCCAAAGCGAGAGGATGAGGAAGAAAAACGCGAGGATGCTTTTCAACCACTCGAGATTTATGTTTTCCTCATAAGAAAACTGCTGTTTCAGCAACCTGTTGTAGCGGGGAATGGCAAAAATAGTCCACACGGCGTAAAACAATCCATAGGCTGCAGCCCATACAACCTCAATTATATAGAAGAGACTGAGGGAAGTTATGATATAGAGCGCGGGGAGGACTACAAATGGCGCAATTTGCCAGAAGACAGTTTTCCGCGTTACACTTCCGGGGCGGCAAAGCTCTTTGAGAACGAAGACATAGAGGGGAACCGCAACCATATCGAGAGCGGTCATTACAGTCCAGAGATGGCGGATTTTGTAAACCGGCTCGGAGAGGAAAAAGAGGTCCTTGACGCATCCGATTTCGATTATAACCATGAGTGCCGCCACAAATCCGGCAGGACGGTTGTCTTTTTTGCGCAGAAAGAGCCATGCCATCATGAGATAGAACATGCAGCATAGCCCATAGATGAAATAAATGTAGTTCAGCTCCATTATTTTTCAGTATACCACAAAGATACGAAAACTTCTTCATACAGCAAAGCCCCTGGGCCGAAAAAACGGTCCGGGGGCTGTTGTGCTGTGGTTTTAGATTTCTTTTATTCGAATTCGATGAGCACCTGGTCGGTTGCCACGACGTCGTCTGGCTTCACGAACACACGCTTTACCTGCGCATCCTTGTCGCTGGTGACGTCGTTTTCCATCTTCATGGCCTCGTAGACGAGGAGAAGGTCACCCTTCTTGACAGTGTCGCCGGGCTTGACGGAGATGGAGATGATACGACCGCCCATGGGCGATACGAGCGTAGGACCGGTCACGGGTTCCTCCGGCTCCTTGGCGACCTCTTCCTTCTTGGCCTCCGGAGCGGGAGCCTTGGCGGCGTATTCCTCGGCGCGGCGCTTGCGCAGGAAGCCGTTGGCTACGGTCGGAAGCAGCTCAAGCAGAAGCATTTCCTCCGTGTTGGCGGCGAGAGGGGCATTGCCGTACTCGGCAAGCACGGGATTCTCGGGACGCTTGTACTTGTTGACGTCGTAAGGTGTCTCGACGGAGCTGCCGGTGATTTTTTCGCGGAAGGCGGGGTCGACGGGTACGGGGGTGTGGCCGTACTCGCCCTTCACGAGCGAGATGAACTGATTGGAAGTGGTGGTATAGTCGGGATTGCCTTTCTTGCGGTCGATAGCCACGCTCACAGCCTGAGAGCCGACAATCTGGCTCGTCGGAGTAACGAGGGGTACCAGTCCGGCATCACGGCGGACCATAGGAATGAGCTTCATGGCGTCCTCGAGAACGTCCTCGGCGCCGAGAGCCTTCAGCTGGGCAACCATGTTGGAATACATACCTCCGGGAACCTCTGCATTCTTGACGATTTCGTTGGGCTTCGGGAAACCGAAATATTCCTCGATTGCATGGCAGGCCGAGAGGAGGGTCTCCTCGTCGCCGGCCTTGGCGGCAGCGACTGCGCGGTCGAGCTGAGCCTCCACATCGGCGGGAAGCTTGTCGGTTAGAGGATCGAACTCGCGCGGAAGCTTGCCGAGGTCGAATGCCTTCAGGGAGTGACGTGCGTCGAGCAGACGCTTGCGGATTTCGCCCACAGCCTTCATGTCGGCTTCAATCTCCACTCCGAGTTTCTGTGCGAAGAGATAGATAAGCTCGATTGCCGGAGCGGCCGAACCGCCGCCGAACCACCAGATGTTCGTGTCGAGGATGTCCACGCCGTTGAGGATAGCCATCACAGAGGAGGCAAGGCCGTAGCCGGGGGTGCAGTGGGTGTGGAAATCGACGGGCACCTTCACGGCGGCCTTCAGCTTCGAGATGATGGATGCGGCGCGCGAGGGAGTCACGAGACCGGCCATATCCTTCAGCGTAATGATTTTCGCGCCGAGGCGCTCCATCTCACGGGCCTTTTCAACAAAGTACTCGTCCGTGAAAATCTTCTCAGGCTCTTTGGAGAACATCCGCTTGAAAAAGCCCTTGGGCGCTTCCGTCTTGGGATCGACCGTATAGCAGACGGCTCCGTCGGGAATACCGCCCAGCTCATTGATCATGCGGATTGATTCCTTTACATTGTCGATATCGTTGAGTGCGTCGAAAATTCGCATTACGTTGAGGCCGTTGGCTATAGCCTCTTTATAGAATCCCTCGAGGACAGAGTCGGGATAAGGCACATATCCGAAAAGGTTGCGGCCGCGTGAGAGCGCCGAAAGAAGGCTTTTGCCTTCCATGACTTTGGCCACGGAACGAAGACGGTCCCAGGGGCTTTCGTCAAGATAACGCATCACGGAGTCGGGTACGGCTCCGCCCCACACTTCCATGATATAGAAGCCGGCATCTTTGTAATAAGGCAGAAGCTTGTCGATTTCGGCCTGGCTGAGTCGCGTGGCGAAGAGCGACTGCTGACCGTCGCGGAGAGTCAAGTCGCGGATTTTCAGTTTGCGTTGTTCCATTGTCATATAATTTAGCGTATATTGGGTGTGCAAATTTACGTTTACTTTTTGAATTATGGAAATTTTTCTTTAATTTTGTGCAAATATTATTCCCTATGTTCTCATTTTTCTCCAAGAAACGCGAACCTTTACCGCTCCCCATAGCCACGGACATCCACTGCCACGTTATTCCCGGCGTGGACGACGGGGCCCCTGACGCCGCCACTGCCGCCGACCTTATCGAAAATATGCAGCGCTGGGGCATCAGGCGAATCATTGCAAGTCCCCACTATACTCAGGGTATCTTTGAAAACAATCCCGAGACAATCGAGAAAGCTTTCAGAAACCTCAAATACGCCCTCGACTCGCGTGGCAACGACATAGACATCAGCTATTCGGGCGAATACCGCATCGACGATCTCCTTCAGAAACGTCTCGAGGACGGAAAATACACCCTCCTTCCGAACAAGTTCATGATCATCGAGAACTCCTTCCTTCAGGAGCCCTGGAACATCGACCGTCTCGTCTTCGACCTTCAGGTGCGCGGCATCCGCCCCATTCTCGCACACCCCGAACGGTACTCGTATTATTACAACAAGCCCCAGCGCTACCACAAGCTCCACGAAGCCGGCCTCGCCTTTCAGGTAAACGTCCTGAGTCTGGCAGGCAATTACGGAAAAGCCGAGCAGAAGGTGGCCGAAAGCCTCATCGCGGAAGGCCTCGTCGACTACCTCGGCACGGACATACACCGCATGAGCCACATAAATGCGATTGACGAATATCTCCGCTCGAAAAAGGCCGAGCGCCACTTCCACGACCTGGCAGGAAAACTCCGCAACGACACGGACTTCTGAACGGCCGTCTGTGCTTCCTGAATAATTTTTTCACGTCTGCAAAAACTAAACCACCTCCCGGATGAAATTCGTCAGCACAAGCAATCCCCGCTTGGAAACAAGCCTCGCCGAAGCTGTCAGCGGCTGTATCGCCCCCGACGGAGGCCTTCTCCTCCCGGCGTCGCTTCCAAAGCTTCCCGGCGCGTTCTTCAACAACATAGCTGAACTCTCCCTCAAGGAGATAGCATACGTCATCGCCACGAGCTTCTTCGGCGACGACATTCCCCCCCACATTCTCAAGGACATCACGGACCGCGCCTTCGGCTGCGGGATTCCGCTCGTCGCCCCCGGCGGGGGCGACGCTCCCCGCGTTCTCGAACTCTTCCACGGGCCTACCCTTACAGTCAAGGACTTCGGCGCCATGTTCATGGCCGGCATAATCCTCCGGCTCAACCCCACGGCTGACCAGGAGAACGACGGCTGGAAGGTTCTCCTCGCCTCCTCCGGCAATTCCGCCGTGGCCATAGGCTCGGCTTTCAGAAGCATCCGCGGGGCCGACTTCTACGTGGTCTGCCCCCACGGGTCAGTCCGGCGCCGTCGCCATTCAATTCTCTCCTCTTTCGGGTCCAACGTCCATATTATCGAAGCCGGAGGCGACATCGACCAGTGCAACGGAATAGTCCGCACCTGCATCGCCGACGAGCGCGCCGCAGGATTTACCAAAGTCTGCGGCGCAAACAGCGTCAACATCGCCCGCCTCATCCCCGCAGTCGTATTTTTCTTCCACGCATACTCGCGCCTCCGCTCGGAGCTCGGACAGCCGGAAGCTGACAGGGCAGTATACTCCGTGCCCTGCGGCAACCTTACAGCCCTGACCGCCGCAGTCATCGCCCGGAGGATGGGCCTCCCCATGGGAAAGATAGTAGCCGCCCAGACCGTGACCGACGCCCTCGGCGCCTTCCTCCGCAACGACGCATCCCCGTCGGGCTCCCACAGCCGGCTCGCCACATCGATGAACGCCGACTGCCCCACCAGTCTGCCGCGCCTCGTCAGCCTCTGCGGAGGCCGGGACGGCATCGTCCGGGAAATCGACACCGTGGTGGTAAGCGACAGCGAGATTGAACAGACAATGCGCGGAACGCTCGGCAAACACCGCTACAGCCTCAGCCCGCATTCAGCCGTGGCCTTCGCCGCCGCCGGAAAATTCACGGGCACAGGGGTGCCTGTCGTGGCACTCGCCACAGCCCACCCCGCCGTCGACATCGATGTCTTCACCGCAGTTACGGGTGCTCCCGTCGAACTGCCGCACCAGCTCACACGTTTAATGAATACAAAGCTCTTGCCCGTAATCCGAATGGCTCCCACCGTGCCTGCCCTGAGGAAACTCGTGCGCGGAGCCTTGCATCCTTCAAAGAAACTATAACATAGAACACCAACCCCTTAATTCCCCATCACACACATCATGAGCAACCGCAGAGAACTCAAGAAGTACGTCCGCACCGTGTGCGGCGACCTCGCCGGAATCACCCTCGACACAGCCTACGCCTACGACAGCGTAAAGCCCGCACAAGTCCGCGAAATCGTCAACGACATCGCCGCCCTTCAGGTGGAAACGCTCTCGAAAGTGGGCGTCGCCTTCGACAAGACGCCCCGTTCCATGGAGCCCGGAGAGTACCGCAAGGCCCGCAGGGAGTACTTCCGCAAGGCCATCCGCGCCCTTCTCGACGAGTTCAACACCAAAGTCGAGGAAATCGTAAGGAAAATCAACGCCGCCCTCCCCGCCGACGTACGTGAATCCCTGAAGGAATCCGCCAAGTAATGAACCTGGCAGCAAGAATTCTGAATGCCTTCGGGTGGAAGGTGTCGGTCACCGTTCCCGACTGCCCGAAGTGCATTATCTGCGTCGCTCCCCACACCAGCAACTGGGACTTCCTGTGGGGTAAGCTCGCATACGCCTCCGTGGGCCGCAAAGCCGGATTCCTTATGAAGGAAAGCTGGTTCTTCTGGCCCATGAAATATATCTTCCGCGCGATGGGGGGTATTCCCGTCCCGCGGCGCAAAGGCTCTTCGCTGACTGACGCGATTATCGAGAAATACCGCACCGAATCCCGCCTCACTCTCGCAATCACACCGGAGGGCACGCGAAGCCGCACCTCCCGCTGGCGCACCGGCTTCCTCCGCATAGCCAACGGCGCCGGAATCCCCATAATGCTCGGAGTTATCGACTATGAGAAAAAACTCATCCTCATCGAGGACGAATTCATCCCCACCGGCGATATCGATGCCGATATGCGAAGCATAAAGCGCTTCTACCGCCCCTTCAAGGGCAAATATCCACGGAACTTCAGCACCGACGAAGAAGAATGATTCTAAATCCAACTTTCACGGCCGTCGCCCTCCCGCTCGACATCGTCTGGGCCGACCGCGAGGCCAACCTCCGCGCCCTCGGCGACGCGCTCGACAGGATTCCCACAGGCGTAGACCTCGTGGTTCTCCCCGAACTGTTCACAACGGGATTCATAAACGACCCCGCGCTTCTGACAAGCCTTCCCGAGACAAACAACGGCGAGACGATGGAAGCCGTCAGACGGCTCGCCGCAAGGCATAACTGCGCCCTTGCGGGAAGTTTCCTCGCAAAAACAGCACATCAGGTGTTCAACAGAGGCTTTTTCATCGAACCTTCGGGCGATGAAACCTTCTACGACAAGCGGCACCTCTTCTCCCTAAGCTCCGAAGCCAAAGTCTATACTCCCGGCACGCGGCCTATGCCCGTGGTACGTTTCAGGGGATGGAACATCGCCATGATTGTGTGCTACGACCTTCGTTTCCCCGTCTGGTGCCGCAACAAGGAGCAGGAATACGACGCACTTATTGTCCCGGCCAACTGGGCTTCCGCCCGCGGCTACGCATGGCGGCAACTTCTGATTGCCAGGGCAATTGAGAATCAGGCATACGTCGTGGGCGCCAACCGCGGAGGCTCCGACGACTATGGCGACTATTCCGGCATGACTTACATTTTCGACTCCATGGGCCAGCCCGTCGGACAGCCCCTGGCCGGAACTGACGGCGCCGTAATAGCAACTTTCTCCCGAGAGAACATCGACGAGTGGCGCCGACGCTTCCCCGCCGCCAAGGACGCCGACCGTTTCGACCTCCCTCTTGAAATATAAGAAAAAATCCTCGTCGATTCCTATGAAAAAGACTGTTTCACTGATTATCGCCTTTCTTATCGTATGCGCATTTACTGCCGGATGCGCATACGGAGTAGGAAAGCTCTTCGACCAGCCTTATCTCTACGAAAACGGTCAGGCCCTTGTCCTGGGCCTCTGCGGAGGCACCGGAGGTGTCCTCGCTCCAATCCTCGTAGCGGCAATCTCGAAAAGGCTCTCCATCAGAAAACGCTGACTGACTCCGATAAGAACAGGCTAAAATGGCCTCCGGGATGAACCGGACAGGGGTGTGTGGCGTTTTTATAGTAGAACTTTCACAAATACTATAAAACAACCCAATAAACACCCTATTCCTTATGAAATACGAACAACCCCAGCTCCCCTACGAGCCCGACGCGCTGGAGCCCGCCATCAGCGCGCGCACCGTCGATTTCCACTACGGCAAGCACGAAAAGGCCTATATCGACAACCTCAACCGCCTCATCAAAGGCACGGAATTCGAGGACATGGAGCTTGAAGAGGTTATCGCCCACGCCAAGGGTCCGCTCTTCAACAACGCCTCCCAGGCCTGGAACCACATCTTCTATTTCTTCTCCTTCTCTCCGGAAGGCTCCCGCGAGCCCTCGGGACGTCTCCGTGAGGCAATCGACCGCGACTTCGGTTCCTTCGAGAAATTCAAGGAAGCTTTTGTCGACGCCGGTGTCGGCCTCTTCGGCTCCGGTTGGGTATGGCTCTCCCGCGACGATGCCGGAAAGCTCTTCATCACCCAGGGTCCGAACGCCGGGAATCCCATCACCGAAGGTCTTACCCCGCTCCTATGCTTCGACGTATGGGAGCACGCTTATTATCTCGACTATCAGAACCGTCGCGCCGACGCTCTCAAGAAACTCTGGGACATCGTCGACTGGGACATCGTCGACAACAGGTACTGACTCTGAACGGTGTCGCTACACCCCTCATCAACTTATACAGTCGGACGTGTCCGATTGTACGTTTAGCATAATGTGATGAATGGAAAAAGAGGTACTCGTGAGAGCACCTCTTTTTCTCGTTCAGAATAATCCGGCCGCGTTTCAGCGGACTATTAACGCGAGTTCGGGATAAGAGATAGTCTAAAAAAGTTGAATCGGCAGCTTGAAAAAGTTGCCGATTCTTTTGGTAATATCATTGATATTTAGTAATTTAGAGGTGCCAAACAATAAATACTGTATCATGATTACCGAGAGTAAAGTTACTGAAATTTTCTGTATTGCCGACGATTTTTGCAAAGAATTTGAAGTGGAGATGGCGAAAAACGCCCTCCCGTCTTCTCCTGAGGCTCCGAAACGCCGCAGAAAGCGCATGATGTCCGATGCGGAGGTCATCACGATCCTGATATGTTTCCACTTCAACACCTACCGCAACTTCAAGCATTATTATCTGTCCTGCGTGTGCGGACAGTGGCGGCATCTGTTCCCCCGACGGTTCTCGTACAACCGTTTTGTCGAGGTCATGCCTCGTTGCTTCGTGGCACTGACAATGTTCCTGCGTCTTGCCTGTTTCGGGGAATGCACCGGCATCAGTTTCGTTGACAGCACCTGCATTCCGGTGATACACAACAAACGTGAGTTCAACATGAAGGTGTTCAAGGGAATCGCTGCCAAGGGTAAGAGTACCATGGGCTGGTACGTCGGCTTCAAGCTTCATCTTCTGTGCAACGAAAAGGGAGAGCTCGTGAACTTCGTGCTTACCCGTGCCAACGTCGACGACCGCGAGGAGTCAGTCATTGACACGCTGACAGACAAGGTGTTCGGCAAGCTATACGCCGACAAGGGATATATCTCGCAATCGCTTTTCGGACATCTGTGGGACAACGGCGTGCATATAGTGACCGGCCTGCGGTCAAACATGAAACA
>ERZ808037.48-NODE-48-length-130075-cov-14.065378_pt1 | contig 130075 bp, 116 predicted proteins | sample MGYA00380190_ERZ808037 | MGnify/ENA primary metagenome ERZ808037 (study PRJEB31490, sample SAMN06133399) | mouse gut metagenome | isolation source: J9 | host: mice | place: China: Chengdu | collected 2015-05 ...
GAAGCTCAAAAAGAACCTTTTAAAACTTGATAGGGGCAGTCTGCGCTTTTTTAGCTACCCTGAAGGTTTTGTTTCACAGTAAATATAATTGTTGAAAAATATTTGATGGATATAAAGGGTATGGAAGATGACCTGAAAGAAAACATTAAAGAAGATGGGCTAAATGTTCTTTATTATAGCCAAAGAGAATTTGATGCATTTATAATTGCCAAATACCAAAAGGGATTGATGGGCAGGACAATACAACAATATATTATCAATCATGAACCAGATCCAGAGAAATGGTATGCTGAATTAGGAAACAATGGTAATGAGAGGCGAGCTAATTGGATGGTTCATGAAATTATGTTTGGAGATGGTAGCTATATCAGTGGTAAAACCGATTTAACTCCCCTATACAATATTTATGTGGAGGGAATAAACTAATGAATAGAAAGATGGTATTAAGCATAGTAGTCATACTCAATTTATTACTGACAGGATGTGGAGAATCGCATTCCTATGTGGAAGAACCAATTACCTATATTTCCTGGCTGGCTGGAGAATGGCAAATCAAGGATGTAATGGCTTGGGGCGGAAGTCCTATAAATGAAGGATGGGATATGGTTAAGAGCTATATAGGATTAAGTTATGATTTTACAGAACCATTAGGCGAGGTGCCATTCGGAGGTGCTGTGCCAATTCGTGAAATGGAATTGCAACCTTTTTTTCATGGAGAGGGGTATTTGAAATATCTGGATCTGATCGGAAATTACTATACCCTGTTTTGGATAGATATAGAAGAATGGGAAGGGTCAGATACTTGTTTTGTTATAAAAAATAAAGAGGAATGGATGGTGTGGAAAGAATGCGTTGGCATATTTCAATTACAGAGAATAGATGATGAAAAAGAGCAAGTACATACATATGATGCAAACATGTCATTTGAGGAAAATATCAGAAGGCGCATGGAAGAGCAGGGAATCCGAAGTGATATGTATTATAATAATGTTTGGGCTGGTAATTGGACGGTTGAAGAAGTAATTTATGCAGAGGATATAGCAGAGGCACAAACCCATCTTGGAGAAACGTTTTTTTTCCGTGATTCTGGAGTTGATTACTTTGACATTCATTTTATTGGGTCAAGTGAGGACAGGATATTCTATCATATGCCGACAACAGGTGAATTAGGATTACAGGGTGCATATTATTTGCTGATATGGGATGAGGATCACGATTATCCTGCCGCAATAGTAGCGAGCGAGCACGAAATGTTTCTGGTACAGGGAAATACTCTGTTTCGGGCGGTGCAAGAGGAAGAGTATTTAGATGATGCCCTACTACAGGGATTGTGATGAATATGCAATCACGCTGTAATCATATTAAAGAGAGACAACGCAACCAACGCTGAGACAAACAACAGCCAGAACCAGAGCGGTATCCTGTTCCCCATCGCCAGCGAGACCAGCGACACGGAAAGTTACCTCATTGGCCTGATCAAAACCTTCGGTAAAGAAAAGAACTATGAGCTGATCGAGTACATTAACGATGTAAATCGTGCATATGCGGAAGTCCTGGTGGAACAGAACATCAATGGAACACTGGATACAGCCTATGTCTACGGAGCAGCCATAGGCACAGGATCAGACCGCTTATCCCTGGATCGCTTTGACGGCAGCACAGGCTACTACCTCTATGATTCCAGAGGCAGTGTGACGGGTCTTATCAATGAGGAGGGCAAGATATATCAGTCCTACCGTTACAGCGTATTCGGTGAGATTACCTTTGGCGCACCCCAGTATGAGAACGAGTATACCTATAACGGGGAAAGCTACAACCCGAACATCAAGAGCCAGTATCTGCGGGCCAGGTACTACTGTGTGGTGACGGCGGATTTCTTGACGGAGGACAGCTATCTGGGCAGGATCACTGAGCCGCTTACGCTGAATCGGTATAATTACTGTTTGGGTAATCCGATGAATTATGCGGACCCGAGTGGACATGCTGTAGCTAAAGGTTTATGGGATTTGCTTTTTGGAGATGATGGGGAAGAACCTACACTTCCTGTGGCATATCCTATACCGCCAACGCCTACACCTAAGCCTATAGAAGTGCCAGTGATCTTGCCAGATGGAGTAGAACCTTATGAGCAAGGGATACTTCCTAATGGTGGGATTGCATATGTGTTGGAGGCTATTTGGAGACAGACTGAGCAGTATGTTACGGAATTAGTTCAAACACCAACTCAGACGACGATAGAAGAACAAGCGCAAGTGGTGATAGAAAATAATAATTTTGATGTTTGTGAGAATCCTTATTCAAAGTTTAATATGGAAAACTATGAAGAGTTATTAGCGTTTGAGGGTGAAAACAAAAATTATGAAGGCTTTGTGGCAGTAGCTTATGTAGTTTTAAACAGGGCCATAAGGGATAATATGACAATTTCAGAGGTTGGTGAAACCGGTGCATTTTCTGCTTATAATCCTAATTATGATATAAATGAAATCAATAATGAGGTTAAGAAAGCGGCAGAAGATGTTTTATCTGGTAAAGTTGAGAATCCCATAGGAGATGCTTATTTCTTTTTTGGAAGAGTAAAGGGATATGATCTTTGGGTTGAGCCAGATGGGTGTTCTTATGTAAAAGTAGTTAGGGGAAATGTGTTTTATTCGTATGATGATTACGGGAAAGTACATAATAAGTATCCATTTAATGATTTCGATTCTAATAAACAAATGGTCATATATAATGTGAGTCTAGAGAATGGGAAATGGATATATGACGGACTATTAATCGAGAATGGGAAAGTGGTGGTTGACAGAAATGTGGAAGATGAGGCGAAATAGATTTTTTCTAGGTGGGATTGCTATATTTTTATTTATGTTGGGAATAGTTTTTGGCAATCTATGGAATGGATTTTCCATAAACCGTAAATCAGGGAAAAGTGATGTAGATGAGCAAGTTTTCATTACACAGGAAATGCAAAAGAGTATTGAGCAGTTGGAAACATTTGTTGATTTAGCTATTTCCAGGTACTGTGATGAAAAGTCAATAGATAATTTGTATACATATAAATTATTGGAGGACATGTTACATTATAATACACGTATTTATGATGTAGAAAAGAAATATACTTATGATTTAAACAGAATAGTTCCTCCTGATTTAATGAACAATAGGTATCTGCTAAAGGTAAAAGGTGACAATAATATAATCTATGTTGAAGTAAATACCTATAGGATGAAATTATATGTTTATGAAGAAGAAAAAATTGGCAGAATAGTAAAGGGTGAATTTGCAGACCCGTTGTTAGACGGAATAGAACTTGAAGAATGCGTGGAAAGTGACTGGCCGAAGGATATGTGGAACCTTGAATACAGTTCATTTGTTCTTGATGGATGGGAATATTTAAGGACACCAGATTATGAGAAAGTGCTACAAAATAATCCTGACTTGTACGGGATGGTCATATATTGTTTACAAAGATATTGTGAAGAGAAGGGAATTCAGGAGATGTTCTATTTTGAGTATCCCGAAGATAAAGTAAGCAATATTACCATGAGAATCTTTACTGTAAAAGTAACAAGCAATAATAGAATACTTTATATGGATATAGATATGGATAGAAATAAAGTACACATATATCAAGTAGAGTGAAATCGAAAGGTATTCTCAGATTATGGTTAAATTTCGGATTTCTTTACAGGTCCTATAAAGACTATTCTGTATATAAGAACAACGGGAACGGAACCAGCGTCAACAATGTTAGCCAGATACAGCCTATGTCTACGGAGCAGCCATAGGCACAGGATCGGACCGCTTATCCCTGGATCGCTTTGACGGTAGTACAGGCTACTACCTCTATGCCCCCAGAGGCAGTATGACAGGTCTTACCAACGAGGAGGGCCAGATTTATCAGTCCTACCGCTACAGTGTATTTGGCGAGATCACCTTTGGCGCACCCCAGTATGAGAATGAGTATACCTACAACGGCGAAAGCTACAATCCGAACATCAAGAGCCAGTATCTGCGGGCCAGGTACTACTGTGTGGTGACGGCGGATTTCTTGACTGAGGACAGCTACTTGGGAAGGATCACAGAACCGCTGAAACTGAATCGGTATAATTATTGTGTGGGTAATCCGCTGAATTATGTGGACCCGAGTGGGAATATCCCGTTCTTTAATGGAATTAAAGATTTTTTTAGCGATATTTGGGATGCGATTGTATGTCTTTTCACTTTTGACCAGTCTGAATTTCCAGAAATTAGGTCATATCCTATACCTACACCATCTCCTGCACCAACAGAAGTTCCTGCTCCGACTGACGCAGAAAGAGAAAGTAGTATACCGGGAGATAATTATTTAGAATCAGGAACAATTACAGCAGAGAATAAATTAAATACGGAAGAGTGTATTTTGTTGGATATAGCTGGATGCCAGGTAGAATCTTATGATATGTCATATGTGGTAGATTTTATAAAGAAATTTGAGAGTTTTAGTGCTACGCCATACTACGCGACAGCTGATGAAAAGGAAAGAGGCATCTTGACGATTGGTTATGGACATGTAATAAGAGAAGATGAAAAAACAATATATACTATCCAGTACATTATGTCAGAAGAGGAAGCAAGCAGTGTTTTAAAAGAAGATATTAAGGGACATTTTCCTACCGATATAATGGAAAAGGTACTAGAGGTACATGGTCCAATAACGCAAAATCAATTAGATGCGTTGGTAGCGCTGAGGTATAATAATCCCACGTTTACAATTAAAAAGTCTCCAAATTTTACAAGAATATTAATAAATGAGGACTATTCAGAAGAAGATGTCAAGCAGATGATTGTTAATGAGTTTTTGACTTATAAGCTACAAGGTGACAAGGTATTGCCGGGATTAGTGAAGAGGGGTACTGCGGAGGCAATCTTGTTTTTGGAAAATGATTACTTTATAGACTATGATGATTTATACAGTGATCCAGATGTTTTGGATAAATATATAAATTTTTTGATTAAATATGATCGTGAGGATATGATAGAATACTTGAAATGAAAATATAGCTAAGATACCCCATAAAACGGTAATTCTCCTATCAATAACAATTATTCCGTATACATTTGCTAAGACTGTATTTAGAAACGAAAAGGTTGGGTATCAAAGAGATGAGTTGGAAGTAGTAGTGTTGAGAGAGTGAAAATGTTGGAACAGTGTTCATCTATAGTTTGTATTAAGTGGGCAAGCTATAGATGTAACGCTACTATTAGCGGCAGGTATAGGAAAATGAAAAAGAAAGTGATTCAGAGTTGTGTAGTATTTGTAACATTGATAGTTCTTACAATCAGTAATATGACTCCCCTCAAAGATTTAAATGCCATTGTGATGTATGAAGGGAAATGGAAAGTTACAAAGCTGCTTACAGAGTATTTTAGAAATAGAACAACTTTTTTTCCTCATCATTATTTTGGTAGAACAATTATTCTGGAGGAAAAATCCGTAGAACAAAGCATATTAGAGTGGCCTCATTTTTTGGAGTGGTCAAAAGAGGAATATGATTCTTCTGAAGTGGTATGGCTTCCCAAGAATGATCCTTGGGTTTGGGCATACTGTTCCTGGGAGATTGATGAACTTGTGGAAAGTGATAGGGTACAGCTTATTCGGTATCTTGAAAAAGGGAAGGATGAAAGTCTTTATTGTGCAAACTATTTTATTGTCTTAGACAATACGCATTTAGTGTATTCATCGCCTGGAGGTTATTATTTGCTACAACCATTTCGGTATTGCGCCCCAAAAACAAGTTCAAACGATTTAAAAGGGAATTGGGAAATTATATACTTGGACAGCTACGAGGACTCTTATGTAGGCAGTTTTGCAGAAATTGGAGAGCTTAAAGAGCATATATATCCAAACTTAAACGAAGAATGGAATTCATTGAAAGGCACTGATTTTACTGCAGATGAGTGGCTTGGAAAAACAGTTTATATTTCTGATGAGACACTTTATGTATCTGATTTGTCCTTTAAAATAAAGGAAGTGGAAGAAAACAGAGTATCAAGGGAAAACTTTGAAAAAGAAAATGGAATTCATGATGGACTTAGCATTTATGATGATGAAATTAACGTATGTAAAATAAAGTGTGATAATGGAGAGGATGTTGTCTGTGTGTTGGTTAATAAAGATAATATAATACTTCATATTGAACAGGGATGGTTTATGCTGAATAGACAACAGTAATTTACTGGTAATACTCTCCTTTGCTGACCAAAATGGCGTTACGGAAAGTTACCTCATTGGCTTGATCAAAATCTCCGATTAAGGAAAGAACGAGAAAATGAGTTTGGACACATGATTTAAATTATTGTGATGTGCAGGCTCATTTTTTATTATAGATAAAAACGAGATTGAAATAATTTGAGTAAAATAATATGATTGATTATGTTCTAAGAACAGAAACAGGTTGTTAATTTTATTTGTAGGAGAAAACAAAAATGTTTGCATATCATGTTATCACAGACAGGCCTATTCAATTAGGGGAGCAAATTATCTTTGACGAAACACATCATAATGGAGTGTATAAGAGGGTTTATGATAAAATAGAAATTGTAAATGATATATATAATAATCCGGCCAAATACAAACAGGATTCTTTAGAATACCCTGTTAAGGTTGCTTTGAGGGAATTGGCACTTGAGGAAGTCAGACTGGAAAAGTATCCTGCATACCCATCCAGAATGAGTTGCTTATATGTGTCTAAGACTTTTAAAGAAGCTGATAATTGGGCAAAGTATTTCGCAGAAATAGGTCGTCCAACGTATAGCATTGCCAAAGTGGAGACAGAGGGCAACTGTTTCGTTGGTGATGCCGCAAAATGCTTTGACGGCAGTTTAGACAAACAAGAAAACTTAAGACTTGCTAATGTATATTGGGAAAATAAGCATAACGATATCACCAATCCACCTGTTTGCGAAATGTTAGTTGATGGTACAATAACGGTAATTGAAATAATAAAGGAAATAAACGCTAATATGGAATAGTCTATTATAGGTACGAGTGGGCAGAGCCGGATTTTTCGGCTCTGCCTTTAGGACAGTCTCCCAACCCCTTATCCATTTACCCGCAATCGCTCAATCAGGCTGCGGCCGGCTTCGGCCTTATAAACAAGAACAGGGACCAGATTACAGATCATTATCTCCAGAGCCAGGGACAGGGCTATTTGAGACAGCGGATAAGTGAATACTGCGTAAGCAGCCTGCATCTTTACGATTCGAAAAGCGCCGTACAATATTGCGCTGCCCAATGTGAAAACCAATATGGCGGTAGCAATGGCATAAGCGCTTCCCTCTATTTGCAGCATTTGGCAGATCTGTCTTTTGGTCATACCCACGCTTTCCAGGACAGCCAGTTCTTTACTTCTGCTGTTTACACTCACATACATCATATTGATGAAATTCATTAAGCCGATTCCCAACAGAATTATACTGACTGCGTTTCCCAGGAAGGTGATTCCGCTGAAACTGGCTTTCAATGCATTGATTTTTTCAATTTTTGATGTAATAACGATCCCGCTGTATTCTTCCAACAGGGCTTTTACAGCGTTAAGGGCCTGCTCCGGATGGTCGGTCTGTATTGCGATTCTGTTGACTGGCCCGGCGGCGCCGATCCTTTCCAGCCACTCCTGACTGACATAAATATTGGGAGCAATGAGGGTTTTGCCATCCTCCCTGAATGTGGCGGGCAAATAGTATGGAGCTGTGCGCAGCGAATATGTTTGGCCATTTAATGATAATTGAATGTCTCCGCTGACCGGGGCTCCCTCATAAGGTACAATGGTGGCTGATGCCAGAAAAGCGATTTCTCCGTTACAGAAATCTTCATATGAGAGGGGGCTGTTTATCAATGAGACAGCTTCATGAAAGTCTTGTTTTCCGATTCCGTACATATATGTCTGATACATATTTCCGTCAGCATACTGGAGAAACGCTTCCTGGGGAACCGTGCCTGTATTGCGGAAATCGGAGATATACTTTTCCAGGATATTATCGGTATCCATAAACCACTGCTCATAAAGTCCGGTTGTATAGGTTATTCCCTTCACATGGGGATCAGCCTGCAGGCGGTCAAGAAGATGGTCGTCAAGTTCGGTCTGCCGGCTTACTTCAATCACAATATCATCGCGCATATACTCGTCAGCCAGGTAGGAGGCATCCAGCCCCGCCAGTACTCCGTTAACAATTATGAATAAACTGATACCCAAAAATAAGGAGGCAAGTACCAGCAGATTGCCCTTTTTATTTCGGAAAATATTGCCGACGGCCATTCTGAGAACTTTATTGCCCTTAGAGGTTTTACGGCTTTTTTTCTCTGTGGTATTTATCCCGGAATAGCGCAGGGCTTCGATCGGGGATACCATACTCGCGATCTTTGACGGCTTCCTGCTGCTGATCAATGCCGTGGCAAATGAAAAGAGCCCTGCTCCTGCGAAAACCAATGGAGAGTAGGAGGGGGAGATGGCACTGTCCATAATTATGTCGCCCGCAAAAGCCCGTATTCCAAAAGGAACAATGAAATACAGGGTTGCCGCGCTTAAGGCCAGGCCGGACAGGATTCCCCAAAAACTCAATACGCGGACCTGGCAAAAAACGATTTTCCTCATTTGCCTCTGTGTGGTCCCCAATGTTTTAAGCTGTCCATACATGCGAATGTCCTTTGTCACCGAAATGTAAAGCACATTATATATAAGCAAGTACCCGCAGATCATTATTGTAACAATCAGCCCCATAACTGCCAGGACCGGGCTCAGACTATTATTGCCCCTTCCGGCTTTTGATAGATCCGTAAATTCCTGAAGTTCATTCAGAGGTTCCAGATAAGCGTAAATTCTGTCTCCCATATCCCCGGAAACCGTGAGGGAAAGCGCGCTTTTGGTATTCGTTTCGTTGGCTGCGGATTGATTCCAGAAATCATTGGAAATATACGCTATGGCATTATCATACATTCTGTTTCCGCTGTAATCCTCATACCAGCCGCACAATGTAAAGGAAAAGGTTGCTGCAGATGAAAGAGGCGGCCAATGGATATCCGTATATCCATAACGGAAGGAAAGCGTGATTGTCTGACCTATAACCGGATGTTCCACCCCCATTTGCTCCAAAACCCATGTGGGCAGCATGATCTCGGTCCGGGAAGCGGGATAGTGTCCGTTTAGATTTCCGATGGCCGGAGAAATATGCTGTTCCCATTCAACCGCATCGCACCAGCGAAGCAGGATGCCATTGATGCGGGGATAATGCTCCGTGTCAACAAAGCCGATCTGGCGGCTGATACCCATATATGCGATACTGGGATCCTGCCGCAATGCCTGCAGCTGTGATTCCGTTGGATTTGTCAGGATCATGTCTGCCGTTGTACCATTCAACATTTCCCGCTGCTTATCCGCGCTTTTCAAATAACCGCTGCCAATGCAGAGAATTGTGGAAATAAGAAAAGTAGTCATTGCGACAGCGATGATAACAAAGGCATTGCGCCGGCGGTTTCCCGACATGATTTTGTATGCCAGTTCTTTCATTTGTCTTCGAGTGTCGTTATAAAACATGAATGGGTCTCCTTATTTGTCATAGTCAATGGTCCAACCATTGTCAGAGTATTGTATTGCGATCAGGATTTGCGTATCTTCAGAAAAAGTATCGGTAAATTCCCGCCAATGTTCCTCCCCCTCCCTGTCCATAAAAGAAATTTTATAAACATAATCAGAGGCGGGGGCAAGGGTAAAATAGCAGATTTGCGTATTTTTAATCGGTGCGGGAGAAACGGAAACGGTTTTTCCCAGGTGGGAAATGGTTATGTCTGTAATTTCATAATCGGAATAATTTGTAACGATCAGGTTTCCGTCCCGATGGGCCACACCGTTATCTGCCGCATCGCAGCCGGCCAAAGACAAAGCAATCAAAACGGTAAGAAGCAATATACATTTTTTCATGGGTTTACGCTCTCCTTAATTTGTTATTTTTCCGTCCTCTATACGGATAATGCGGTCGGCGAGTTGGGCAATCGCGTCGTTATGGGTAATCATCACCACTGTCTGGTGAAATTTCATGCCGGAAATTTTCAGCAGAGAAAGAACATCCTGAGTTGTTTTGCTGTCCAAATTTCCCGTGGGTTCATCGGCCAGAAGGATCTCCGGTTTGGTGAGCATGGCGCGGGCAATGGATACCCGCTGCTGCTGGCCCCCCGACAGGTTGTTGGGCAGATTTTCAAGTTTATCCTGCAGCCCCAGTACTTCCACTATTTCGTCCATCAGCTTTTTGTCTACCTTCTTCCCGTCTAACTGAACCGGCAGCACGATATTTTCATACACATTCAGAACGGGTACAAGATTATAATTCTGAAAAACAAAGCCGATATGACGGCGGCGAAACACAGTAAGCTGTTCCGCGCTTTTCTGTGAAATATCTTCTCCGTTGATAATCACACTGCCGGATGTGGGACTGTCCAGGCCGCCCATCATGTGAAGCAGTGTTGACTTGCCGGAACCGGAAGTGCCCACGATTGAAACAAATTCTCCCCCATTGATTTCAAGGCTCACACCGTCCAGGGCTTTTGTCACAGTTTCGCCCTGCTGATAATATTTTTTTAAATTGACCGTTTGTAATACTGGCATTCTGTATACCGCCTTTCCACTTGTTTTTATATCCTGATGATAAAATACAAAGGTCACGAGAATGTCGCCGTTTCCGAAATATTTTCTGAAAGTCCTAATTATTTGGCAGAAAAACGGTAAAAGTGGACCCGGCTCCGGTCCCGGAACTTACTTTGACTTGTCCGTTCTGTTTTGCAATGATTTCCCTCGTGAGATACAGGCCGATACCGATTCCTTCCATATGGTGTACTTCCGGCTCCCGGTAAAATCTTTTAAAAATGGCAGCTTGATGGCTTTCCGGGATGCCTCGCCCTGTATCGGTTATATCAATCTTTGTGTAAGCCTCCCAGCGGACAACGGACACCCGGATGGTTCCGCCTGCCGGGGTATATTTTACGGCGTTCTCCAAAATATTAAACAGGGCTTCGGCCGTCCATTTTGGGTCATGAGGGACAGACAGATCCTCCGGGCAGTCCACCGCCACCTGTAAATTTTTTTCCTCCGCTTTCAAAAAAATGCCGCCCAAAGCCGAAGCCAGTGTTTCATAGATGGGGGCAAGCTGCTTTTCCAATGTTATTACTCCTGTTTCCAGACGGGAAGACTTTACCAACACACGCATAAGGAAATCCAGTTTGTCAATCTCCGTGTTCATGGATTGCAGATATGCGTTCTGCTGCCCGGGAGAAAGCTGCTGTTCCAGGAGCGTGTCGGCTGCCATTTTCAAATTTGCAGCAGGCGTTTTGACCTGATGGGATATGTGGGAAATCAAACCTTGCAAATCGGCCTGCTGCTCCTCAATGGTTTTTTTGCGGGCCTGTTCCATCTGGTATAACCGGTTTAACTGGTAGCTGATACGGTCTAACAGGGTATCATTATCAAAAATCATTCTTGGCGCTGCTTCTCCCTGCATCATATCGTCAATAGTCCGGCACACTTCGTCCGTAAAAAGCACCAGGCGGTATTGCAGCATCCTGATTAAAACAGCCGCCCATACAGACAGAACCCCGGCGGTAATCAGGCAGCCCATAACCGCCGTCATATCCTGGGTAGCGCAAAATATGCCGATGCTCAGGACAAGGGCTGTTATAACAACACCTGCTCCGATCAATCGGAAAATGCCGGAAAGGGATAAACGTATCTTTTTCATCTGGTACCTCCGTCTGTAAACATATAGCCCATGCCGTAAACGGTTCGAATATATTTATGACCGCCTCTTTCAATCTTTCCGCGGATACGGCTGATCGCCGCTGTCAAAGTGTGCTCGTCCACATAATTCTCCTGGCTGTCCCACAGATTTTCCAGCAGTTTTTGCCGGGTCAGCAGAATGCCTTTATTACTCGTTAAGATTTCCAGCATCCGATATTCCAGCGGAGCAAGGATAATTTCTTCTCCGGCCAAAACGGTCCGCAGGGAGGAAAAGTCGATCATAAGCAGCCCGTCATCATATACTTTGTGCGGCGGTTCTTTTTCCGGGCTTTCCAACATGGAAAAGATGGCTTTGACCTTGTGGCGCAGCACACTGTTGGGAAAGGGCTTTGTGATATAGTCGGCGGCTCCCGACTCATAGCCTTTTATCATATCCTGTTCCAAATCGTTGGCCGTCAGGAAAATAACGGGGATATGCGCGGTTTCCAGGATGGCTTTACAAAGCTCATAGCCGGAACCGTCCGGCAGATTAATGTCCAGAATGGCCAGATCATATACAGTCGACTGAAAGCAACGCCGGGCTTCTTCGGCGGTATAGGCAGAAACAGCGCCATACCCTTCGGTCAACAGTATATTTGTCAGCATTTTGTTCATGGTAATGTCGTCCTCGACAATGAGAATCTGCTTCATATGATTACGCTCCTTCCCTGACTGGGGTTGGTATCATTATATGCGTCCGGCTCCCCGGCTTCAAGATACGGTTTTATATTTTACCTGTCAGAAAGTTTCATTTATACAAATATGCGCACAATCTGCCTATTAATTCGCATAAAAAGAGTAGATTTCTAACGGAAAATGAATTATAATGTAAAAGTATAGTAACTGTTAGCATATTATTAAAGTAGCGGTGGAGCCTGTGGTAAAAAGAAAATTTATAAGTACAAGGGCAATCAAGCCGGGCATGGTGATCGACCAGTCCATCATAGACAGAAGCGGGCGAATTTTGATTGCCCGTAAGACCGGGCTGGACGATTTTCTGATTGAAGCCCTGCAGAAAATGAAGATTACCGGGATCTATATCCGGGAGGGGGAGGAAGACCCCGAGACGGAGGGAGACATAGAGATCTCTCCCGAAGTCCGGGTGGCCATCGAAAAGCTGACGGTGGCGGACCGGTCAAAGGTGAAATTGTCCGAAAGTGTGAAAAAGCGGGTGTCCCAGGGCATCAAATTTCTCTACAATGACACTTCCGCCCCCAATTTTATTGACACTGCCACCAATGTCACGGACAGTCTGGTGGGCTCCATTATGGAGAACGAGGCGGTGGCGCTGAATATTGACACGCTGAAATTCAGCGATGAATACACATTCCAGCACAGCGTGGATGTGGCCACCATTGCCATGCTGATTGCGAAGAACAGCAATATGTCCGAAGGAGAAATCCAAAAGATCGGCATGGCAGGTCTGCTTCACGACATGGGCAAATCCAAAATCCCCAATGAAATATTAAATAAGGCCGGGAAACTGACGGAGGAAGAGTTTGCCGTGATGAAAAACCATGCTCTCTTTGGCTATCAGATTCTGAAAGAGAAGGGGGGGATTCCCCAGGAGGTGCTGATGGGGGTACTGCAGCACCACGAGAAGCTGAACGGGAAGGGATATCCCATGGGAGTGGCTTCCGGCAAAATCTATCCCTTTGCGAAGATCCTTGCCATTGCGGATATCTACGACGCCCTTGTGACAGAGCGGCCTTACAAGAAAGCATTTTCCCAGCAGGACGCCATAGAGATGATCATGGCCATGACTGATGAACTGGATATTACCTATATGAGGAACTTTCTGGGAATTGTTATTCTCTATCCTGTGAACACCACCGTCACCCTGAGCAATGGGGAGAAGGCCAAAGTGCTGAAAAACAATCCCCAGTACCCGCTGCGCCCCAAAGTTATCGGCCTGCGCACCGGGAAGGTCTACGATCTGTCGGAGGATATCAGATGCGCCAGCCTGATTATTGAATGAATCACCTCCATGCCTGTGGCCGGAGACGGCCGCATGGCTTTTTTATTATGTAAGTACCGCATGCGGAAAAGAAGGGAGAAGAGGCTATGCTTTGTGTTACGGAGGCAAAAAGCAATCGGATTAGAAAGGTCTGGCGTCAGGAGGACAGGCTTTATCTATGTTCAGACGCGGGAACCCACCGACTGGAGCCCAGGGATTCTGCCACAGTCAGAGTTACCTATACCCTGGAGGAAGAATTTGGGGAGGGAGATAAGCCGGGGGTCGTGCACAGAGAGGTATTCCCCCACTGGGATTACACGGAAACCCCGGAGGAGATCCGCCTGCAGATGGAACATTTGGAAGTAGTCATCTGCCGCGATACAGCTGCTTACCGCTATTACGATGGCAAGGGGAGGCTTCTTCTGCGGGAGCGGGATCATGACAGCAAAACGCTGGAGGAATTTACCACCTATCGCATGTTGGAAGAAGGGGCCCGGGTGGAGAAGGTGGCTACTCCCGACGGTGTGAAGGATGTGGTTCGGGAAGCGTCCAGGATCCCTCTTGGAAAAAGCTGCCATACCAGGCTGTATCTGGAATGGGGAGAGGGGGAGGCGCTGTACGGGCTGGGGCAGCAGGAGGAGGGTTTCGGCTCCCTGCGGGGGCAGACCGTCTATCTGCACCAGGCCAACCGCAAGATTGCGATTCCTATGCTGGCGTCCACGCTGGGATATGGCATACTGGTAGACACATACAGTCCTATGATATTCAGCGATACGGTTTATGGCTCTTATCTCTACACCGAGGCGGACCCGGAGATGGATTTCTATTTCATGAATGGGGGAAGCCTGGACGGAGTCGTTCAAAAATACCGCATGCTGACAGGCAAGACCTCTCTGCTGCCCCGGTGGGCCTATGGCTATATACAGTCTCAGGAGCGCTATGAGACCCAGGAAGAAGTACTTGCCGTCATGCGGGAATACCGGGACAGGGGGATCGGCCTGGACGGGCTGGTGCTGGACTGGTGTTCCTGGGAGGGGGACCAGTGGGGGCAGAAAACCTTTGACGGCAGCCGCTTCCCCGATCCCGGGGCCATGGTGCGGGAACTCCATGAAGCCCATGTACATTTTATGCTGTCCATCTGGCCCAATATGGGGGAAAACACGGACAATTACAGGCAATTCAAGGAGAAAAAACTGCTGCTGCCGGGCTGCGGCGTTTACAATGCGCTCAGCGGGGAGGCGAGAGAGTTGTACTGGGAGCAGATTCAAAAAGGGCTTCTGGGAAGCGGCCTGGACGCCTGGTGGTGCGACAACAGCGAGCCCTTTACTCCCGAGTGGAATCATACAGAGAGAGTGGAGCCTGCCAGGATGTATGAGGAATACTGTCAGACGGTGTGGCAGCATCTTCCCGCGGAAAAAATGAACGCCTACGGGCTGTATCATGCCCGGACCATATTTGAGGGGCAAAGAGGCTGCGATACCAGAAGGGTGGTGAATCTGACCCGGAGCGCCTATACCGGGCAGCAGCGTTACGGAGCCATTCTCTGGTCGGGGGATATCGAGGCCTCCTGGGACACGCTGCGCAGGCAGGTGGCCGCAGGGCTGCATTTCAGCGCCAGCGGGCTTCCCTTCTGGACGGTGGACATCGGCGCTTTCTTTGTAAAGCGGGGGACGGCATGGTTTTGGAAAGGAGATTACCCCAGGGCCACCCAGGACCTGGGATATCGGGAACTGTTTGTACGATGGTATCAATGGGGATGCTTTCTTCCGGTTTTCCGGGGGCACGGAACAGACTGCCGAAGGGAGTTGTGGCATTTTGCCAATGACAAAGTTCCCTTCTATGAGGCACTGCTGGCGGCCAACCGCCTGCGCTATACTCTGTTTCCCTATATCTACTCTTTGGCCGGCCGCTGCTGGCTGGAGGACGGTTCCATGATGAGATTGCTGGCCTTCGCCTATCCCGGAGACCGGGAGGTCTGGGGTATTATGGATCAGTATTTATTCGGGGACAGCATCATGGTATGTCCCGTACTGGAGCCCATGTACTATGGCAGGGATTCGGAGCCGCTCTCCGGGATACCCGCTGTCAGAAGGCTGTATCTGCCCCAGGGAAACGGGTGGTACGATTATTGGACCAATGTATACTACCAGGGGGGACAGTGGATAGAGACCGAAGCGCCCCTGGATCGGATTCCCCTGTTTGTCCGGGAAGGGAGCATTCTGCCAAGGGCGGCATACGCCCCGTCCACGGAGGAACTCTCCCCGGAACTGGAGGTCTTTGTCTATACGGGAAGAGATGGTGAATTCCTGCTGTATGAGGACCGGGGAGACGGATACGGTTACGAGCAGGGGGAGTATCGGACTACGGCTCTGACCTGGAATGAAGAGCAAAAGCAGTTCCGGGCCCTGGAGCGCCATGCATGTGAGGATCTGGAGCAGTCCTGGACGATCAACAGGCTTACCCTTGTCAACAGAGAGGGAATCATTTGGAAGGAGGTTGTATAAGATGACTGATTTGTGGAAAATGAAAAAACCTGTAATGGTGGCGGAGGCGGCGGCAGCCCGGAAGGGGCTGCATATCGTTCTGGAGATTCTGATATTTGTGGTTGTATTTCTGGTCTGCAACATTGCGGAACTGATAGTGATGGTTCCGGCGCAGATGGTATTGCTGTTCACCAATCAGGAGTATCTCAGCGCGATTGCCGTGGGAGATATGGAAGCCGCTATGGAGGCTACCCAGGCCATATTGCAGACGGATGCGCTGACGATTGCCATGCTTTTTGCCAATGTGGGATTAATCCTGGTGGCGTTGTTGTTCTGTAAATTGATTCAGAAGCGGAAGATGTCCACGGTGGGTTTTCAGAAATCCGGCATGTGGAAGGAATATGCCTGCGGCCTGGGGGCCGGGCTGGTACTCTTTTCCGCAGCGGTGCTTCTATGTGTGATAACGGGCTCTTTAGAATTCCAGGGGTTGTCGCCGGAATTCTCCCTGGGGATTATCATTTTGTTTGTGGTGGGATTTCTGATCCAGGGCATGGCGGAGGAAATTTTGTGCCGGGGGTATTTTCTGGTGTCCGTGAGCCGACGTTATCCTCTGGCGGTGGGTATTTTTGCCAATGCGTTGCTGTTTGCGGCCCTGCATCTGCTGAATGAGGGCATTACCGTGCTGGCTTTTGTCAATCTGGTGCTCTTCGGCGTGTTTGCCTCCATCTATTTCATCAAGCGGGGCAATATCTGGGGGGTGGGAGCGCTGCACTCCGTCTGGAATCTGGCCCAGGGCAATATATATGGCATACGTGTCAGCGGCATGCAGACCCACTGCACCGTATTCTCTTCCAACATGGTGACAGGACGGGAACTGATCAACGGAGGCGATTTCGGCCTGGAGGGCGGCCTGGCCGTAACCCTGGTGCTGGTGGCGGCCACGGTGATTATGCTGGCTGTGAAGCAGCAGCGCTGTGTGGAAGAATAGTCCGGGAAGGATTGCCGGATTTGCTTAAAAGAACCTGGTTTTACTGGGTTCTTTTGTTGTAAAAAAACTTTAGAATTCCGGGGCCCTGCCTTAGGAGGGCTTTTCTTTTCGCAGGATCTGATATATGACGCTTTGGGAGCCATCGGCACATACCCCTGTAAGAGTGAGGGAATTGCAGGTTCCCAGCGTGTCCAGGGGGATGATTGCGGTAAAGCCGCTCTCCAGATAATCCTCCCTTCCCAATACCCCCGCCACATCTGTCCGGGGCGTCTTTTGGACGTCCACCATGGCGCCGTCTATCTCCAGGAGATATCCGGCAAAGGGTGCGTCGGCTTCCGGGTCCACACACCATCCAAAAAATTTGATATCCTGATCCAATACATGTATATTATCCAGATAGAACAGTTGTTCCTGGGACACTGCCACATCATAATTCTCAAAAGGACAGATAAAGAAAATATGCTTGTCCATCTGAACGGGGATATACCCGATCCGCGTCAAAAATTCAATGGAAGGCTGGTCCAGATTAGACACCACATAGTTATTCCGAACCAGTATTTTTTCGGGAAATTCGTTGATGGAGTCCTTTCCGAAAGTCTGGATGCCGTTGACGGGGATATTCACATCATAAGGACTTACCCGGAACGACCACAGATAGTACATATAATTACTGGGATAGCATACGCCCCGGGAGGCCCAGCTCTGGTCCCGATGTTCCTCCAGAAAGGCAGGGATATCATCATAAGTCTCATAAAACAGCCAGTTCATGGGATAGGCCAGTTGATTGTAATCCGTAAAATAGTAATGGGCGAAGGACAAAAAGGAGACGGCGTAAAGGCTTGCCAGTATTCCCCCAAAGGCACGTTTCTGCCATATTCTTTTCAGGCAGTTCCAGACCCGGCAGATGCCTGCGGTGATCAGGTACAGATAAGCTATGAAAATGCCGATCATCCGGGTGGTGTTGGGAGTGGACCATCCTTTCAGGATACATCCCATGACAAATTCCCCCAACAGCCAGAAGAGTACGGGAGCGGCGTAATCCAACTGTTTTTGCCGCCAGGAAAGCCAGGTTTCCCTGGCGGTTTTCACCAGGCCGATGAAAAGGAAGGGCAGAGAAATATAATACAGAGTCCCATACCGGGAAAAAGTATTATAAGTCAGATTGTCAAAGAACAGAGTGTTGGTAAACATCTGCTTCAAATTGCGGAACAGATCTTGAAAGCCCAGTTCTGCGGAACGGTATTTTTCCAGACGGGTGAGGGTAAAGGGGCCCAGGCGCATTTCCGGCAGAGAAAAGGCGTTGATGATCTGTACCATAAGCAAAGGGGCGGCCAGCAGGCCCAGGGGCAGGAGCAGCAGGAGCAATTTGCGAAGGCGTATTTTTCCCAGTCGAATACCGTATCCGAGCCAGAGGAGCAGATAGAGGGGCAGGACAATATACATAAGGGCATAGGTGTAGAGGGAAAGCCCCATAACGATGCCGGCCAACAGGTAATATTGCCATTTTTCCGTCTCAAGGGCTCTGGCGGTGGTATACAGCACTGTGATGGAAGCCGACAGCATCAGATGGCTTTCCAGTCCAAAGCGCTGGGTCATGGTAAAGACGGGCAGGATGGCATACAGGCATAAAAAGAGCAGGGGGACCTCCTTTCCCTTCCATTTCCTGCAGGCATAGAGATAGCCAAAGAAGGCGGCGGTCAGGGAGGAGAGAGCAATGCCCATTCGGACCGTCAGCTTGGATGCGCCGAACAGCCGGAAAAACAGGGCGGTAATATAGGTATACAGCGCATTCTGCCCGTCTCCGTAATTGGTAAAATAGACAGGATAACTTTTGATATAGCGGTCAACGCCGTAATTTGCTATGCTGTAAGCGTCATAGGCGGAGCCCACCTCATCCACATACATGCCGTAAGGGATCTCCGTCAGTTTATAGAAATGAAGAAAAAGAATCATGGCAGTCAGAATTCCCAGGCTGACATATCGGAACAGTTTGCGGCGGTTTATATGTTTCAACATTTTTCCCTCTCTTTCAACCGATTATCATCTCCCGCAGTGTTTGGGCGTGGGCGTCATAAAGCCTCAGTTCCTTATAGGTGGAAAGCAGCTGGTTCATACCCTGGACCGGGTCGTCCCCCTCCAGGCCCAGGGCCTTTTTCAGTGTATATTCCAGCCAGCCCAGCATCCCGTCATAGCTGCAGGCAAAAACAGGCGTCCAGTCCACTTCCCTCAAATCCATGTATTGCCGGTACTCCTGTAAGATTGCCTGGCAGAGGCAGGGGTCATAACCGCCGCTTTCTTCCCGTCCCCAGTAATTGAGTACTTCCAGCAGTTCCTGCCAGGGGTTCACATATCCGGCGGCTTCCCAGTCGATGATCAGGGGGTCGGTTCCCTGCCAAAGGATATTCTTGGGGTCCAGGTCCCGGTGGCTGATCACCTGGCGGGACTGCAGCGTTTTCATGGCGTCCACTGCCGCCCGGTCCCAGCGCTGCAGATCCGGCAGCATGGCTTCATAATCAAAGCGCCAGGAAGCCTGTTGCTGCCCGGCCAGGGAGAGATAGCCCTGCCAGTCATAGAGAGGCCGCATCTCCTCCTCTTTCGCCGGCAGTTCTCCAATCTCCTTTGGCTGAAGATCCGCGTGATGCATCAGTCCCAGTATGCGGCCCACCCTGCGGCAATGTGTGACGCCGATATCCGGCGCAAACAGGGAACGGGCCTCCAGCCAGGGGTAAACAAGGGCATACTGGGGAACATCATCCTCTTTAAGGACAAGCACATGCCGCCCCTGGAACTTCAGTGCGGGCACTGCGGGTATGGCGTCCCCGGACTGAGAGGTTCCGAAACCGGTATCCTCTTTCTGACCGTATGCGGCCATGGCTTCGGCGATTCGTTCGGAAGTCGTCATGTTCCGCAGGGCCGCCGGCCTTTTCATGATATCCGGATTAAGCAGCTTTACGGCATAGGCCCCCCGGTCCGTGACCACATGGTACATCCGGTGCAGCAGCCCCCCCTCTGCGGGCAGGGCTTCTCCCTGCATTTTTCCCAGACAATATTTTTCACATAAAGAAGTCAATGTATCCTGCGTCTGCATTTTCAGACCTCCCGGCAAGTTTCTGTAACCCTGCCCAGTATAGCACATCTGCGGCGGGAAAACCAGTGGAATAAGGTTGCACCTGCAGACTCTTCCTTATATAATAGCGTTAAAGCATCGGATAACCGAAAGGGTATTTTTGCCGGACTGCAACTGCGGGTTGACAAAAAAACGGGAAAATGTACTGCGCGCTTGGTGGTTGTCAACCGGGGATTTTGCTAGAATACAGGAGACAAAACGGCATACCGCCGAATCTAAATTTAAAGAGAAAGCAGGAGGTTCAGAATGATTCTGGCAGAGAAAATTACGTATTTAAGAAAGCAGAAAGAATGGTCTCAGGAAGAATTGGCGGATCAGATGGAAATATCCAGGCAGTCCGTATCTAAATGGGAATCGGGGGCGTCCATACCGGAACTGGATAAAATCATCAGAATGAGTATGATATTTGGCGTCAGCACCGATTTTTTGTTAAAGGATGAGTATGACATAGACGTCATTTCTAAAAACGGGCAGGAAGGAGAACTTAAAGAGGCGGAACTGCCGGAAATTTCTGCGGAAGGGGACAGAGATCTCCGGAAAGCACGTTCCCTCTCTCTGGAAGAAGCCAATACCTATTTGGAGACTGTGCGGAAAACCAGTTATCCCATCGCCACAGGGGTGCTGATCAGCATTCTCTCCCCCATCAGCCTGTTGCTTATGGGCGGCTGGTCGGAATACGGACCCGTGGCTGTCACAGAGAACATGGCGACGGGACTTGGAGTGGTTATCCTGCTGCTGATGGTGGCAGGGGCCGTGGTATTGTTCCTCATATATGGTATGAAGCTGGAGCGCTATGAGTATCTGGAAGAAGAGGAAATCCAACTGCAATACGGCGTTGGGGGCATCGTGGAGAAGCAGAAGGAGGCCTATACCCGCCGCTATCAAATAAAAATGGTGCTGGGCGTGGTCCTGTGCATTCTCAGTGTACTGCCCCTTATGTTCGCCGCAGGACTGGACGCCCCGGAGATCTGTCTGATATACTGCACATGTGTACTTCTGGCCATTGTGTCCCTGGGGGTTTTCCTGGTGGTGCAGGCGGGCTGTATCTGGGAAAGTTTTCAGAAACTGCTGCAGGAGGGGGAATATTCCGCGGAAAAAAAGAAAGAACGTCGAAAATATAGCCCTTTGGCCGGCGCGTACTGGTGCCTGGTGGTAGCCGTCTATCTGTGCGTCAGTTTTTATTATAACAGTTGGGGAGATACCTGGCTCATCTGGCCGGTGGCTGCATTACTTTTTGTGGCACTGCTGGGTATATACCGGGCAGTGATCCAGAGCCGCGGCAGGAAGTAAACCCATGGAACGGCACCGAGGGCGAAAGCCCCCTGCATAAAGCGGTCGTGACCTGTTTTTCTTCGTATTCATACCTCCAAATGACATATCTTTTCCAAATAAAAAGGATGATGAAATTGGCTCGTTGCTTTTTTTATCTTTTTATAATATAATCAAAAATATATCACGACTTGCGAGGTAATAAACGAAATGAAAAACAGAAATTTACGAGTACTTGTGACCATTTTTGTTTTGATGTTCATATTGTGCGGAGGCATATATATGGTGTTGATGAGCCGTATGATGAGAGCCAGCAGGGATACGGCCATGGAGATCAGCGACTTTTATATGGAGCGGATGAATTTACAGATCATCAGCCATTTTGATACCACCGTAGACATTAAGCTGGCTCAGGTGGAAAGTATCATAAAGACCATGCCGCCGGAGGGAGAACTGCAGGGAACGGAACTGCGGGAGGCCATGGCTGTCAGCGGCGCTGCCAGAGACTTTATCTTTCTGGCGCTGTTGGCCGAGGACGGGAGTTTGGAATTGATCCTGGGTGAGGAAGTGGTGATGGCGGATGAGGAGCCTTTTCTCGCTTCCCTGAAGGACGGAAACAATAAGATTGCCGCGGCGAGAATGAAAGGTCTTGCCGAGGAAATTGTGGTGTTGGGGGTTCCCTGCGCCTATGACATGGAGAATGGGGAGAAAAGCATTGCAATGGTGGCGGGCATTAATGTGGATTATGTCAATACCACCCTTTTTATGGACAGCCAGAGCCAGGAAACTTACTCCCATATTATAAGGAGAAACGGCGACTTTGTGATAAGGAGCGGGTCTGCCGTGCGGGACAATTATTATGAACGCCTGAGAAGTGTTGTTTTAGATACGGATGAGTGCGGAGCGGAAGTCTATGTTAAGATGATCCAGGACACCATAGACAATAAGTCCTTCACCAATTTTTCCGCATCCACCACCGAGGGGACTAAATATGTATATGTGGTGCCCCTCCCCTACTCCGAATGGTATCTGGTTACAGCCATGTCCTATGAGGCGCTGAGTGGTATTATACAGAAAATGGACAGGGAGAGTTTGAAGGAATTCCTGGCAGCCATTGGTTTGATGTATGTGATTTTTGTTGTAGCGTTTATTCTTTTTTACAGAATTATGAGGACACAGTATCTTGCCATTAGAGAGGCCAGAAACGAGGCGATCCGGGCCAATAAGGCCAAGAGTGAGTTCCTGTCCAACATGAGCCATGACATCAGGACGCCCATGAATGCCATTGTGGGTATGACGGCGATCGCCACGGCCAACCTGGAGGACCGCCAGGCATTGTCCAACTGCCTGAAAAAGATAACACTGTCCAGCCGCCATCTGCTGGGACTGATTAATGATATTCTGGATATGTCCAAGATCGAAAGCGGCAAGATGACGCTTAATCTGGATATGATATCCCTGCGGGAAACCATGGACAGTATCGTGACCATTATCCAGCCCCAGATAAAATCCAAGAACCAGGTGTTTGACGTATTTATCTCCAATATTCTGGCGGAGGATGTATACTGTGACGGGGTGAGGCTGAACCAGGTACTGATTAATTTCCTGTCCAATGCCTACAAGTTTACGCCCGAGGGAGGGGAAATCCATGTCTATCTCAATCAGGAGGAGTCGCCGAAAGGGGACAATTTTGTGCGGGTGCACTTCCGGGTAAAGGACAGCGGCATGGGTATGACGCCGGAGTTCCAAAAGAAGATTTTTGAATCCTTCTCCCGGGAGGACAGCACCCGGGTACATAAGACGGAGGGTACAGGGCTGGGCATGGCCATCAGCAAGTATATTGTGGACGCCATGGACGGAACCATAGAGGTGCAGAGCGAAGCAGGCAAAGGGACGGAGTTCCATGTCATCCTGGACCTGGAGCGGGCTGACGTGAAAGAGTCCGAGATGATCCTTCCCAGCTGGAATATGCTGCTGGTGGACGATGATGAGCAGTTATGCAGGGAAACGGCGGATAAACTGGCGGAGCTGACGATTCACTGTGACTGGGTTATGGATGGCCGGTCCGCCATCGAGATGGTGGAGGCTCACCACAGGCAGCGTGATCCCTATCAGATTGTCCTGCTGGATTGGCGCATGGAGGGGATGAACGGGATAGAGACCGCCAGGGAACTGCGGGATAAGTTTGGAGAGGAGATGCCCATTCTTCTGATCTCGGCATACGATTGGAGCGATATTGAGGAGGAGGCCCGGGAGGCAGGTATCTGCGGATTCATCTCAAAGCCTCTGTTCAAGTCCACCCTCTATCACGGGCTGCTGCAATATATGGATCCCGGCGAGAATGAGGAGGAGAACCAGAAGGCTCCCGCCAGGGATTTCAGCGGGGTCAGAGTCCTATTGGCGGAAGATAACGATATCAACTACGAGATTGCGAACGAATTACTGTCCAATATTGGCATGGAGATTGAGTGGGCGCAGAACGGGCAGATTTGTGTGGACATGTTCCAGAAATCTCCTGAAGGGTATTATGATGCCGTCCTGATGGATATCCGTATGCCGGTTATGACAGGCTACGAGGCAGCCCGCCAGATTCGGCAGCTGGAGCGAGGGGACGCTGAGCTGCCCATCATCGCCATGACGGCGGACGCTTTTTCGGAAGATGTGAAAAAGTGCAAGGAGTGCGGTATGAACGATCACACCTCCAAGCCCATCGACATGGATGTGCTGACGCGGCTGCTGGCCAAATATCTGCACAGGTCGTAAAAAGGCGCACTGATGAAGGACTGGACGCGGAAGCGGCCAGGCATTCATCACTATGGTGTGTGGCAGGAGGGAACATACGGAACTAAAAAACAGTATGTTCCCGTAGGGCGCACTGATGAAGGACTGGACGCCAAAGCGGCCAGGCATTCATCACTGAAATGTGTGGCAGAAGGGAACATACGGAACTAAAAAACAGTATGTTCCCGTAAGGCGCACTGATGAAGGACTGGACGCCAAAGCGGCCAGGCATTCATCACTATGGTGTGTGGCAGAAGGGAACATACGGAACTAAAATTAGGAGGTAGCGGGATGGAGTACAGGAGACTGGGTAAAACGGGATTGATGGTCAGCGAGATTGGCTTCGGCGGAGAGTGGCTGGAACGGATGGACCTGGAAGGCTGCCGGGCCATCTTCAAGGCTTGTCAGCAACAGGGAATCAACATTTTGGACTGCTGGATGTCTGAGCCCAATGTGAGGTCCGCCATCGGGGAGTGCATCAGGGGAAACAGAGAAAAGTGGTATATCCAGGGCCATATCGGCTCCACCTGGCAGGAAGGCCAGTATGTGCGTACCCGCGATCTGCCCAAAGTACAGGCGGCTTTTGAGGATCTGCTTGCCAGGCTCCAGACGGATTACATAGATCTGGGCATGATCCACTATGTGGACTCGGAGAAAGAGTGGGACGAGATCCAGGACAGCCCTTTTATGGACTATGTGTATGAATTGAAAGAAAAGGGAATCATAAGACATGTGGGTTTAAGTTCTCACAATCCCAAAGTGGCCAAAAAGGCGGTTCTCTCCGGCAAGATTGAGATGCTCCTCTTTTCTGTCAACCCCGCCTTTGACCTGGTGCCTCCCACAGAGAATCTGGACGATTATTTTGCGGAGCAGTATGATGCCTCTCTGGCGGGCATGGACCCGGAGCGGGCGGAACTGTATCAACTGTGTGAGCGGCAGGATGTGGGTATCACGGTGATGAAAGGCTATGCGGGCGGACGTCTTTTTGATGAAAAGGCATCTCCCTTCGGAGTGGCGTTTACACCGGTCCAGTGTATTCACTATGCGCTGACCAGACCGGCGGTGGCCAGCATCATGGCGGGATTCTCCCAGCCCGGACATGTGGCGGCTGCTGTGGCCTACGAGACGGCTGCAGAGGAAGAGAAGGATTATGCCAGTGTGCTGGCGGCTGCGCCCCATCACGCCTATGGCCAAAAATGCATGTACTGCAACCACTGCAAACCCTGTCCTATGGACATTGACATAGCCATGGTCAACAAACTTTATGATCTGGCGGTCATGCAGGAGGAAGTGCCTGCCTCCGTAAAAGCCCATTACAGGGCGTTGGAGAAAAACGCTTCCCACTGCATCGCCTGCGGAAGCTGTGAGAGCAGATGTCCTTTTGCAGTGGGGATCGTGGAGCGGATGGCAAAGGCCAGGGAACTGTTTGCTGATTGAGCCGGAACGGCGAGGAGAGAACTTATGGAGAGAATCAAATTACAGCAGCTTAACGACCATATTTTTTCCATGGACGATGCAGGGGAAGCCGTGGGATATCTGGTGGTGGGAGAAAAGAAAGCCCTGGTGATCGACACCATGAACGGCTATGAGGATGTAAAAGCCGTGGCAAGGTCCGTCACGGATCTGCCTCTTATGGTGGTGAACACCCATGGACATTGCGACCATATATACGGCAATATTTATTTTGAGGAGGCATATCTGCATCCGCTGGATATGGAACTGGCCCGGCAACATTCGGGATTTGACGGTTTTGTAAACAGGATGAAGGAGCGCGGGCTGTGCATGCCGCCGTTTCGCCCCATTGCCCACGGCGATGTGATAGATCTGGGAGGATTGACTTTAGAGGTGGTCCATCTGCCCGGACATACCCAGGGGAGCATATTGCTGCTTCTGCGGGAGGACCGGGTACTGTTCACCGGGGACGCAATCAATACCCATCTGTGGATGCAGCTGGAGGATAGTTCCTCTCTTCCGGATTTTCTGCAGGCGCTTGACAAGGTGATGTATCTGAAAGAGCAGGCAGACTATATCCTGCACGGTCACTATGGGCAGTTTTTGCCCATATCTCTCATGGAGCGGCTGCGGGAGGGCGTGTCGGAACTCTGCCGTGGGGAGACCGGGGATGACCAGGACTATCAGTTTTTCGGGGGCCCTGCCAGGCAGCATCTATATGACGGTGGGAAAGCATTGATTGTTTATCCGAAGAAATAACCGTCAGGTTAAGGAATGAAATGAAAATTTTGTGTGTTATGCTGGCCGTTGCCATTGTGCTGGCGACGGCCTTTTTTATCCTGAAATATCATATCCTGATGAATCTGGCCTTAAATGCCAGAACCAAAAACCTGTTGGCTGCCCGGGGAAATGAGACTTTGTCTGACAGAGAGCAGGAGATTCGCAGACAGATGCGGGAGGACGGGGAATGGCTGGCATCCCTGCCCCGGGAGGATCTGGAGATTCTGTCCCGGGACGGGCTGCGCCTGGTGGGGCATTATGTCCATACCCAGGGGGAACCCAGGCGTCTGGCAGTGCTTTTCCATGGCTGGCGGGGCAGCTGGACCGGGGATTTCGGCAGTATGGGAAGATGGCTTCTTGAGTCCGGCTGTGATCTGCTTCTGGCGGAGCAGCGGGCCCAGGGGGCCAGCGAAGGAAAATACATGGGCTTCGGTGTGCTGGAACGCGGGGACGTGGCTCAGTGGATGAAGTATCTGGAGCAGGAGCGCCACAATACCCTGCCCGTATATCTGGGAGGGGTATCCATGGGGGCGGCTACGGTGCTGATGGCGGCGGGCGACCCCATGCCGGATTTTGTGAAGGGGGTGCTGGCAGACTGCGGTTTCACCAGCCCCTATGACATGCTTTTTGAGGTGGGCAGCAGGTCCCTGCGGATGCGGCGGCATCCGGCTATGGATTATGTGAAACTGCTCATTAAATTCCGTGCCCGCTATGATATCAGGGCATATTCCACTTTGGATTCCCTGAGAAAAACCAGGCTGCCTGTTTTCTTTGTCCACGGGCTGGAGGATGATTTCGTGCCCTGCCGTATGACCCGGCAGGCTTATGAAGCCTGTGCTTCTTCCAAGGAACTGCTGCTGGTGGAAGGCGCGGGCCATGTGCGCAGTTTTTTCTATGATAATGAAAGATACCGACAGAAAGTGGAAAACTTTTTTGGATGGCAGCCATAAAGGATGCCGGTGGCCTGGCGGAGGAGCGGGAGTGAAACAGAGAAAAAGGCGGAAAAAATGGATCGGCTTGGCGCTGGTCATCATTTTATGCCTGACAGGCGTATACGGGGCGGGAGTTACGGACGATATCCCGGTATATGCCTCTGTTTCCCATGCCCGGCCGAATTGTCAGGCGGCAGAGGAGGCTGGGGGAGAAGCCGGGGGCAAGGTTTCCCCGGCGCACGGAATCGGTGTGCCGATTCAGCGGTTCTACCAGAACGCTTCTGTCCGGCTGCCCGATGGGGCGCAGCCCCGGGAGCGGATTGGCCAGGCCCATTCGGAACTGCTGCAACGGGCCCGGCTGGGGAGACGCAGTCATGAGCCTGTGGAGCAGACGGCGGCGGGGAGCCCGGGAGAATATGGGCAGATCGCTCTGAACTGTTGGAGCCGGGAGAACGGGCAGATCGCTTTGTCTCCCTGCCGCCGCAGGATTCTTTCATACATACATGATCAGGACGGACAAAAAGATATCATTTTTTCATCATAAATAAGGCACTTTATTTTTTCCGCCGGCAATGGGGCAGGGGGAATTTCTTTCAGTGTCAGGAATTGCCGCGGAGACAGGCAGGTCCTCCGGGGGCGGAGGGCGGCCTGTGGAAACGGATCCGGGATTTCCCGGATGCAGGATGAGAGGATGGTAAAATATGTTGCAGGATATATTTGTGGGTGCGATGTGCGTAATTGTGGCCGGAGTGGCCGTATGGGGCTGGTGGCTGGAAAACGGGCCTGACAAGTCCGGCTCCGAAGAGGGGGAAAAGGAGGAGCAGGAGGAAAAGAAAAACTGATTACAGAGTATAAAAATACCATAAATTATATGAAATTTTTGTGATAACTATAGACGAATCGAAGGGCCGGGGGTAAAATGATTGCCAGATATTTACCCCGGCCCTTTCATGTGCCGCATGGCCGGAGCAGGGTAAAATAGGTGCAGGATCTGCATATACATAGAAACAGCGGCACGGAAATGAGGAGCTTCATTATGAAGTCTGTTTGGAAATGGATCAAAAAGCATAAAAAACTCTGCATCTTTCTGGTGATTGTCATTGTGCTGGGCGTCCTGATCGGAGGATGTGTCCGCAGCGTGCAGGAGGCGGCGGAGGCCATGATGACCATGCTGACCAGGCAGGAGACGGCGGCCATAGAGCGCCGGTCCCTGGTGGAGAGCGTATCCGCCACGGGCTCCGTCACCAGCGCGGGCAGCAAGAGCGTGACGGCGGAAGTAACAGGGGTAAAAGCCCTCAGCGTGCCGGTACAGGTGGGAGATATGGTAGCGGAGGGAGATCTGCTGTGCCTGTTGGATACGGCGGATCTGGAGGAAAACCTGGCCAATTCCGAACTTTCTCTGAGCGTGGCCCAAAGAAGGACGCAGCTTGACCTGGATGCCGCCCAGCGCAATTTGGCAGAGGCGGGCATTTCCGTTCAGGTGGATATGTCCCGGATGGAAGAACAGGTGGAAAGCGCCCTGAAAACCTATGAGGAAGCCAGGGAGAGCATGAACAAAGCCGGTTCCAGCTATGGCAATGCCAATCACAACAGCACGGAGATCCGCAAGGCCCTGGAGGAATCTCAGGCCCAGCTTGCCGGGATACATGAACAGCTTGCGGGCATGTCCGGCGCGGAAGCCTCCGTATCCGGAAGTGATGCTCCGGACAGAACGGCTCTGGAGGCAGAGGCCCGTCGTCTGGAACAGTTGATTGCGGAATATCAGATGAAGTATGCCACGGCCCAGGAGACGGAACGGGGTCTGAAATCCGTCTATGACCAGGCGGTAACGGCGGTGAATAATGCCTATGATGCCTACAACAGACAGCTTCAAAACCAGGAGGATACCATACGAAACGGAAGCAGTACCCTGCAGAGCAGGCAGGACAGCGTGACTTCCAGCCGTTTAAATGCTTCCACCACAGGCATGAGCGACCAGCAGCAGATTGACCGCTGCCAGGAGCAGATTGCCGCCTGTACGGTGACGGCGCCTCTCTCCGGGGTGGTGACGGCGGTGAACCTGGAGACAGGGGATAATTACAATGGCGGCGCCATCGTGACCATTGAGGATGTCAGCAGCTATGAAGTCACCGTGGAGATTGACGAATATGATATCAGCCGGATCAAGGAAGGCCAGAAAGTAGTGATCAAGACCAACGGCACCGGGGACCTGGAACTGGAAGGGGAAGTACTCTCCGTGGCACCCCGGGCCACCGGGGGCGCCAGTGTGACTTATACGGTGAAAATCAGCATTGATACTCCCTGTGAAGATCTGCGCATGGATATGACTGCCAAGCTGAGTATTATTATCAGCAGCCGGGAAAATGTGCTGACTGTGCCCTATGCCGCCGTGCAGACAGCGGAGGACGGCAGTTTCTATGTGGAAGTGGTGGAGGAAAACGGGGAAACTGCAGAGGGTTCCCTGCCCACCCGGCGGATTCCTGTGACCAAGGGTATTGAAAGCGATTACTATGTGGAGATCTCCGGCGAGGGGATCGAGGAGGGGCTGGAAGTTATCGTGCCTGCGGACAACAGTTTGGATAATCTGAATGAACTGATGTTCCAGATGGGCCCCATGGGAGGATTTTGATGAGCAGGCGGGCGGTGATTGAACTGGAGGACATCTACAAGCGTTTTTACATTGGGACGCCCAATGAACTTACGGTGTTAAACGGTATCAATCTTACCATCTACGAGGGAGAATTTGTGGCCGTGGTGGGGGCCTCCGGCAGCGGCAAGTCCACGCTGATGAACATTATCGGCGCGCTGGACCGGCCCACCCAGGGGCAGTATCATCTGGACGGCGTGGACATGGTGGCGGCCAGGGACCGGGAACTGTCCGGCATACGCAACCGCAAAATCGGCTTCGTGTTCCAGACCTATAATCTGATCGCCAAGACCAACGCTCTGAAAAATGTGGAGATGCCCATGCTCTATGGAGGCGTCACGGGCCGGAAACGGGTGGAGCGGGCCAGGGAACTGCTGACCATGGTGGGAATGGAGGATCGGATGAAGCATCTGCCGGAGGAACTCTCCGGCGGGCAGAAGCAGCGGGTGGCCATTGCCAGAGCTATGGGCAACGATCCGGCCATCATTCTGGCCGATGAGCCCACCGGGGCGCTGGATTCCAATACCGGGCGTCTGGTGATGGACCTGTTTCACAAGCTGCACAGGGAACAGGGCAAGACCATTGTGCTGATCACGCATTCCCCGGAACTGGCGGAGGAGACGGAACGGGTGGTCACCATTAAGGATGGCAGTATTATGGGGGAAAGGCAGGGAGCTTGCGTATGATGATGTTCTATGAAAACGTGCGGCTTGCGTTGTTCAGCCTGAAGGCCAACAAGATGCGTGCCCTGCTGACCATGCTGGGTATCATCATCGGCATTTCCTCCGTCATTGCCATTATGACCGTGGGCCAGTCCCTTACTTACACCATGACCGAGTCCATGAGTTCCCTGGGGGTGAACAATATCACGGTGGCGCTGCAGCAGAAGCCCCAGGAGGAAGAGACCACCGAGGAGGGCATGTCCTTTGGGGGCGGCATGGGCAGGGCCATGGCAGGCGAGGAGGACTATTTTACCCGGGAGATGCTGGAAAACTATTGTGATACCTATGAAGGCTCCGTGGTGGGTATCTCCGTCACAGAGGGTCTTGGTCAGAGCAAACTGCAGAACAGGGGCCTGTATGCAAATGTGTATGTGACAGGCACCAGCCTGGGATATTTTCTGGCCAATGATCTGGAATTGCTGGCGGGCAGGTATTTCAGCGGGACGGAAATGGACGAAGGCCGCAAGGTGGCCATGGTTTCCAGTATCGTGGTGGACAATATGTTCGGCGGGGATGAGGAACAGGCTCTGGGCAGCATGCTTCAGGTGAATCTGGGGGACAAATATTTTGAATTTGTGGTGGTGGGCGTGTACAAATATGAGCAGTCTGCCATGGGCCTGTCTCTGGTGTCGGAGAAAGATACCCAGACGGACTTTTACATTCCCCTGAAAACGGCCCAGGAGATCAGCCATTCCCAGGGATTTGCCCAGTTTACCGTAATCACTGCGGACGGACTGGACAGCGATGCCTTCGCGGATACCACGGCAGGTTTTTTTGCCCCCTATTATCGCAACAACAGGGATTTCCAACCCATGGCCTTCAGTATGGCCTCCATGGTGGAGATCATGTCGGATATGTTGTCCACCATCACCACGGCCATTGCCGTGATCGCAGGCATAGCGCTGCTGGTGGGGGGGATCGGCGTCATGAATATCATGCTGGTGTCCATCACCGAGCGTACCCGGGAGATCGGCACCCGTAAGGCGCTGGGAGCGCCCAACAGTGCCATTCGGCTCCAGTTTATCATTGAGTCCATCGTGATCTGCCTCATCGGCGGCCTGATCGGCATTGTGCTGGGAGTGGTGCTGGGCATGAGCGCCGCCAATCTGCTGGGGGCATCGGCCACGCCTTCCCTGGGAAGTATCCTGCTGTCCCTGGGATTCTCCATGGCCATAGGTATTTTCTTCGGATATTATCCTGCCAATAAGGCGGCCAGGATGGATCCCATTGAGGCGCTGCGATACGAGTAAAACAGTGAAAAAAGATAGTTATAAGAGAGGCCCGAAACGAGGATAAAAACATGCGGGAAAAGGGAAATGCCCCGGATGCGGCTGGCGATATCCGGGAGAGGGACAGAATAACGGGGGGACAAAATGGCATATAAACTGGCAATATTTGACTTGGACGGAACCATTCTCAATACCTTGGAGGATTTGGCGGATGCTGTCAACTATGCCCTGGGAGAGCATGATTTTCCTGCGCGCACCATTGACGAGGTGCGCCGCTTTGTGGGCAACGGTATCCGTAAGTTGATGGAGCGGGCAGTTCCGGCGGGTCTGGAAAAAGAGGAGATTGACCGGGTACATGAGACCTTTTCGGTCTATTATCAACAGCACTGCGCGGACAAGACCAGACCCTATGAGGGAATCCTGCCGCTGCTGCAGCGCCTGCGGGCGGCAGGCTGCCTTACGGCGGTGGTCTCCAACAAGGCGGACGAGGCCGTACAGCCCCTGTGTCGGCGCTATTATGACGGTCTGTTCGACTATGCGGTGGGCGAGCGCCCGGGCATTGGCCGTAAGCCTGCTCCGGACGCCGTGCTGGAAGTGCTGCGTCGCCTGCAGGTGGATGCCGCCCATGCCGTATACATTGGGGATTCCGAGGTGGACATCCAGACGGCGGTCAATGCGGGCCTGGACAGCATCATCGTCACCTGGGGCTTCCGGGACCGGGCCTACCTGGAAAGTCAGGGCGGCCGCCGGTTTGTGGACCGGCCGGAGGAGATTGAGGAGATTTTTTTATCATAGGCAGGGCCCCAGAACGTGTGATTCCCAAACAAATAGGAGGATTTTAAGTTGCTCTAATATCCTTAATACATTGGTTGGTGGTCATATCTCTGCGGTGGTGCTTTGACTAGGAATCACAATAGAAAAATAAAATTCTTTATTTTTATTTTCGATAATATATGAGCCACCATATTTCTCAATAATATTTACTATATTTTTGATTCCTACACCATGTTCATCTGTGTCGGATGTTTTAGTAGATTTTATTTTTCCGTCCTCATATATAATATCATAATTAGATGTATTTTTAACCCCAATAATTATCAAAGATTCATCTTTAACAAACTTAAACTTAATTACTTTCTTATCCTCACATGCCTCACATGCTTCAATCGCATTGTTCAGAAGATTAGAGAGAATAGTAACTAAATCTTCATCGCTTAACCTTAATGCGGAAAGGTCATTTACTTTGAATACAAAAACAATTCCCTTTGCATCTGCCTCCCGGTACTTTGCATTTAGTATTGCATTTACTATAATATTATTTGTGTTAATGGCATCCGGTTCGTTATTCAAAGAACCATAAAGATTTTTTACATATTCCTCCAGTTTGGAATATTGCTTTTTACTTAGCAAGGATTCTATACATGCAATCTGATTTTTATATTCATGTGTTTTTCTTTTTTGGTGATCAAAGTTTTCAGAGATAGACCTGTACATTTCCAATTGATTTTCCACTTGAATATGAAATGCCATGTTTTCATGAATTTTTATTTCCTCTTCAACAATATCGTTAATTAAATAGAACACTACGATGTTCATTCCCAACATCCCAAATGCAATAACTGCCAGAAAGTTCGCCTGTTTTATTGTCTGCACATATTCAAAAACAGACAGCAATGCTGAGATTGATACCAGGGTAAATACAGGAAAAAACAGAAACTTTAACCATTCTGTATCCAACATCCTTTTCAGCGACTCTTTTTTGAATCGTTTTCTAATAAAAACAATTAGAACAAACAATATGAGTTTCCCCGGTAGATATATCAAAATACGTCCAATTTCATACCGCTGCCCCAGAAATTCAATATCCAGAGGTATCCATCTGCTTATCAAAAAAATCAGAAAATCTATTGCCAGTAACAATGCATCAAATAATATAGCCAATACGACTGATTTTTTTAAACTAAGTTTTACATGCCAAAGCATAAATATTGAAAATAATAAAATATTGGCAATCTGTCTTATTGTAAAATGTTTTGAAAGGCCATAGGCAGGAAAACACATGCTGCCAAACAACAATCCAAATTGTAATATATTAATCCATCCTTTATATTGTATCTCTCCAAATGATTCATAAAAAATCCTGCAGCATATTATTTCAATAAATATCAACAGAGTACTCTGCATTAAATCAAACATCTACACTTCTCCCTGACACGCTATAAACTTCTTTCTGACTTCTGTATATCTTACTTTTGGAATAGATAACTCAAGCCCGTTTGTCAATATCACTTTATAGCAAACAACATTTTTTATATGTTTTATATTCACAAGATAACTTTGGTGTATCCTTATAAAATTGTGTTCTGAAAGTTTTTTTTCAAGCATATTTAATGTATCATACATAGTATAAATTTTCATGGTATCTTCCATAACATGAAATTCAAGCTTATGCAGATTGCTCTCGATATACAATAATCTTTCCAGTGACAATTCTTTTTTGCCCTCTTTAAAGTCAAATTTTCTTTTTATCACGGAATAATTCATTCTATCCATTATGGCATCCATACATTCATTAACTTTATTCTGAAAGTTGGCATTACCCTTTAACAAATACCTAACAACATCTAATCGGTATCCTTCCAGCGAATAATCCACATATGCAGTAACAAATACTATAATTATTTCCCGGCTAATTTTTCTAATCTTCTCAGCTGTCATGATACCATTAATCTTTGTCATGTTAATATCCAAAAACAGAACTTTATACTGCACGATCTCGATCCCCAGCTTTATCAATGCTTCACCGGAGCTATATGTATCTATTTCAAAAACAAAGCCTTTTTCCGTCATATAACCACAGAGCAGCTCTTTCAGTTCTTCTGTAAAAAGAACTTCATCATCACATATAGCAATCCTGAACATTTATTTTGCCCCCTTCTTACCTATTTAACTTAATAGCAACCAATTCCTATTATTCTATATACTACAAACTTATATATCGGCATGTCTTTCTAATATCTTTATTTTTTTCCTGCTTTCATGGTAAAAAGCGATAATTAAATGACCCACAAAGAAGATTAATGCCTCTTTGCAAATCTTTCTGTAATATAAAAAGAACCCGCACCAACGTAACGGTTGGTGCGGTGTCAAAGCAACGAGGGCATGATGTAGGCTTTCAGCGTTCAATAGTCTTATTGTCATTCAGAAGAACCTACAATGGAATTCTTAATCTCAGATATGTTGACAAAGTAGATTTTGGAAGGCATCGTTTCAAAACTATCAGGGTCGATATAATCCAAAAAAAGCAATGCATTTCCCTGCGAATCATATGTCATATATGTGATACGATAATTTAAGCCTTTAACATAGAAGCTATTTTCATTTATTTGTCTGGTAACTGAATCCATAACAAAAATCTTATTTTGATAAGCCTCATAGAAAATACTTAATTCATTATTTGCAGAAGTACTCAATGCCTTATATAAAGCAGGAGAGGCCTCAAATACTTGTTTTGATTGTACTTGTTCTGTATCTGTTAGATTTATATTTTGTATTTCAAACAGAGCCCTGGTTATACTGAAATTTTCATAATAAATAAAATTGTTATTCACGTCAAAGTGTGAAACAAGTTGTCGTAATTCATTATTTTTATCTTCAGATTCTAAGGTATTAGCCGTAATTTCGGTCGTAACATCAAGGGAGGATATATGCGCCAAATTCAAGTCGAATACATCAATATACATTTTAGCCTGATTTTCTCCCTCCATATATAAACGCAACAAATAAAGGCACTGATCATCGGATGATATATGCCTTATGGTCTCGCCGGAATTGGTATCTGGATCAAAATAGTATTCCCGCAATTCGGATACAGATTTATCTCCAATATCATAACTGCTAACAAAACACATTTCCCGCCCCGGTGTGACAATAAATACTCTATCATTAAAAAATGTCATTGAATTATATGGAGAAGTTGCATTTTCCAGCATAACCCCGGTCATAGTGTTGTTCAATAAATCGATGTCATAAAGATAATTTTCTGTCTCATCAAAATTATATGCATTGCCTGTAGTAATGAGCATATATGTATGGTTGTTCTTACAAAACGAATCATAAGTGGCTTCATACACCCAATTTTCAATAGTACCCAATCTTTTATGTTCATCTGTGGAAAAAATATAGTGAAAATATTCCATCACATAAAATTGATTAGTAGAATTTGAAGACAATTTAGAATAGATAAAGCCATCATCTGTTTGAGTGATGGAGCCAAAATGTTCTATATCAGTAATTAAATTCTCATCTTTGTCATAAATTGAAATTGTCTCATTTAAATTTTTTTCTTGCTCAGGTGAACGATTGTTGCTGGATGATATAACCGCACAGCCGGATAACGAAAATATTAGTACACAGACTAATGTTAGTATTCTGAATCGTATTTTCATGTTTTTCCCTTCCCTCGGTTACACTGTAAAAGGCTGAGCAGAATACCTGCTCAGCCGTACGGAAAAGATTACCATACAAGTCGCGTGCATACATTGTAACACTCACTTGCGCTTTTGTTGTAAAAATACGGACAGCCGGCAACCCTGTCCCCCAAAGGATCAGCAATCCGAATATAGGAATAGTCATCATATATTCCATGCACAACCAAGCTGTGTCCGCTAGTGGCATAATACCAATTTGTAGTTTTCGTACCCGAAATCCCCATGGATGCAGGCATTTTGTTAGTTACAATGGTGGAATACAATTTGGAGCACATTCCGTTTTGAGTAAAATCACTCTTTTTTACATATACATAGTAAATCTCATCTTGACGGTCATTTAGGTAGGCCGGTATTTTAGAAGGATCAGTCCCTGTTGTACCTGCAATTTCTGACTGGGTCGGCGAACTGCCAGTAATATACGTCAAAATACTTTTGACTGTTGCGGGAATGCAATAGTTATCAGTTTCCTGCTGATACATTGTAAATGTACCGGGAACCTGTATTAAAGTTCCGGTAGCCCGCGTTGCCGCGTTCCCAGCATATTGAGCAGAGGTAGACTCTTTCGCGGCGATTTTTTGCAAATCGTCTTCTGAAAGGCTTGCCAAGTATTCAACATACTGCTGCTCGGTCAAGACAATTTCACCGCTGATATTGTTTTCGGAATTTGCTTGTACTTTTACACCGATGTGATTTTCCGCAGCAAAAGCTGTTATGCTTAAAGCGAGCAGCATTGTGATAGTTAATATCATACAAATTATCTTTTTCATATAATGTATCCTTTCATGTTTTATTTTTTGTTGCCCCTAACGCGCATAGTCCATGGGCAAATATTATATGAACCATGCGCTTAACAGGAGATTTTAAGCCGCAACCTCCCAAAATGAATAAGAAAATAAATTCTTCGATATACGGCTTTATACAGTATAGTACATCTTATCATAACTCATTCCTCCTGCTCATATTAGACGATAATACATTTCAGCATAAACAGTTCTATTTAAATACCCTTACTCTAAACAGTAGATAAATTCTATATACAGTAATATAATTTGTATATTTCAATTTAAGTGATATAATAATACTTATATTAAAAATAATTTTCAATATCTTTAGCAGAAAATACCCTGATATTTCAGAAAATGACTGTAAAAACATAGCAGACATTCCCGTTTTAAAAACGACTTTTTATTTTGGATCAAGTTGTTTGGCATATAACAAAGTTATATAGGCCGATAGAAAGGAAAAACGCATGAACAGCGCACTATTAACGATAGATGATTTTTCATCTAAAAATACTCCCGAGATAGTAGATTATCTAAACGAAAAAGGAATAAAAGCCATATTCTTCGCAACCGGGCAAAATGTGGAACAATATTATGAGGAAGCGCTTTACGCTGTGAAAAATGGAATGGTTGTGGGCAATCACAGTTATTCTCACCCTGCGTTTTCCACTCTGTCTGTGGAAGAGTGTATCAGAGAAATGGAAAAATGTGAGAATATCCTTGCTCAATTATATCAGGACGCCGGCATGGAACGGACGGTTAAGCCGTTTCGGTTTCCCTATGGAGATAAAGGCGGCGGTAACAGGCAGGCTCTGCAGAAGTATCTTAGGGAAAGTGGGTTTCACAAAGTGGATGATACGCAGATTGCATATCCATGGTGGAAAGAAAACAATTTGGATACGGATATAGATACATTCTGGACATTTGATTTCGAGGAGTATAAAATACGTCCGGATTCCGACTTTACCAGGGAATCCGTATGGGAAAAGATGCATGACGCAGATCCCAAAGTCGGAGCGGCTTTATTTGGTGAGAATAACAGACATATCCTTCTATTGCATGCGCATGATGAGACGGAGGAAATGCTGCCGGAATATTATAAAGTGTTTATTGAGCATCTATTGGAAAAAGGTTTGACATTTGAGGAACCTGGATTTCTATGAAATAGAAAAGGATCATTAAATATTCTCCTCTCCTATTTTCAACCCATCCCAAATGTGTTATACTTTTGGACAAGCCATTACAGGCCGGAATTAACACCCAAAACAGGAGGACAGACGGATGGGCAACAAGTATGCAGGCACACAGACAGAGAAGAACCTGGAGGCGGCATTTGCCGGAGAATCTCAGGCGCGTAACAAATACACATATTTTGCTTCCGTGGCAAAGAAGGAAGGGTATGAGCAGATCTCATCCCTGTTTCTGAAAACCGCCGACAACGAGAAGGAACATGCAAAGATGTGGTTCAAGGAGCTGCAGGGCATTGGCAGCACGGCGGACAATCTGGCGGCAGCCGCGGGCGGCGAGAACTACGAGTGGACGGACATGTATGAGGAATTTGCGCAGACGGCGGAGAAAGAAGGATTCCCTGAATTGGCAGCCAAGTTCCGCATGGTAGGCGAGATTGAGAAGCACCATGAGGAGCGGTACCGGGCCCTGCTGAAAAATGTGGAGACGGCGGCGGTATTTGCCAAGAGTGAAGTAAAGGTATGGGAGTGCCGTAATTGCGGACATATTGTGGTGGGTACAAATGCGCCCGAAGTTTGCCCGGTATGCAACCATCCTCAGAGTTATTTTGAGGTACATGCGGAAAATTACTAAAGGACAGGGGCAGCCCTCGGTTAATCACCGGCGGGCTGCTTGTTTTCATGGAAGAAAAGCAGGGCAGGGGGATAGCTATGGCAGAGCAGAACAGCAGAAGGATTACATGGATAGACGGGCTCAAGGGGATAGCCTGCCTGTTGATTTTTACCCATCATTTTTCCCTGGAATACTTCAACGGGGCATACTTCGGAGAGGCAATGGAGTCCAGACTTCCCTTTCGGTTGGATATCCGGCTGTCTTATGAGCCCTATGGGATTCTTACCAACGGGAATTTCTGGGTATGTGTTTTTGTGACCCTGGCGGCGTTTCTGACTGCGGCCGGGGTACTGCGCCAATGCGCCGCGTCCCAGCGGGGGGACTGGCAGGAGAAACTTTCCGGCATGATCATCAAACGCTATGTGAGACTGGCCGTTCCCTGCGGCGCGGCGGGGATTCTGTACTGGCTGCTCCGACAATTTCTTGTCCCCCGGTTCGCCTGTTACCGCGGCCTGGAAAACATACTGTCCTTTGAGAAAATGCTCTGGCACACCTTTGTAAAAATGTGGATTGTGCCGGATCAGGAGGCGCTGGGGCCCTACTGGATGCTGTATATTATTTTCTGGGGAACCTTCATGGCCATTATTCTTTCCCTGGCCACCAGATACACCAAAAAATGGACGCTGCCTTTTTTCTTCGCAATCGCATCCTTGCTTCTGTGGGCCAGGGATGAGTATTATCTCTGCGTGGTGGTGGGCGTGCTTCTGGCATGGCTTATGAACAGCGGGGTTCTGGCGGACAACAGGCGCAACAGGTGGCTGGCGCTGCTTCCTCTGGTGGGAGGGCTTTACCTGGGCGGGTATCCCAGCTACGCCACACCGGTGTTTTTTTACCGATATCTGGGGAAATTATGTCCTTATATTTACGGGGGGAAGGGCATTGCCACCTATCATATCCTGGGGGCGGGACTGCTGATTCTGGGAATCCTTATGAGCGTCCCTGTCCAGAGGGGGCTTTCAGCGAGACCCCTGCGGTGGCTGGGCTCTGTATCCATGGGGGTCTTTGTCCTGCATGTCACCGTAATGCAGTTTGCGGGACGGCCGCTGCGGGACTGGCTTCTGGGGATGGGACTCAGCTATCCTCTGACCGTACTTCTTGTCTTCCTGGCCCTGCTGGCGGTGCTGCTGCCGGCGGCCTGGGGCTATAAAAATTCGGTGGAACGTCTGCTGGAAAAGGGACTTCGGCGGCTTTAATTTCCGTTCTGGTATAAAATGGTTTATTTTCGGGCATATTGATCCTGTATTTGGCGTTAATCGTTGAAAATAAACCAGGAGGATGCAGACATGGAAAACAAATATGCGGGCACACAGACGGAGGACAATTTAAAAGCGGCTTTTGCAGGGGAATCCCAGGCGTACACAAAGTATATGCATTTTGCGGCGTCAGCCAGGAAACAGGGTTATGAGCAGATCGCCGCGCTGTTCCAGGTCACCGCCGACAACGAGAAGGAACATGCCAAGCTGTGGCTGGAGGCGCTGCAGGATATCGGCAGTACCGAACACAATCTCACCGTGGCGGCGGAGGGCGAGAATTTCGAATGGACCGAGATGTATGACGAGTTTGCCAAGACGGCGGAGAAGGAGGGATTTCCCGAACTGGCGGCCAAATTCCGCCTGGTGGCCGGCGTGGAGAAGCACCATGAGGAGCGATACCGCGCCCTGCTCCAGAATGTGGAGACGGCCGCCGTGTTTGAGAAGAGCGAGGTGAAAGTCTGGGTATGCCGCAACTGCGGCCATGTGGTGGTGGGCACCGCCGCGCCGGAAGTATGCCCGGTATGTCTTCATCCCCAGGCTTACTTCGAGATATATGCAGAAAATTATTAAGGGAAGAACTGCCGGTGAGCGGACAACAGGGTAGAAAGCATTCTGCCTGTGTTGGCCGCTTCTGCTGTTTTGCCTTGGGAGGGGACGCAATCACAATGTTGCATAACGCACGTAAAAAGAGGTTCCCGCAGGAACCGCGTCAGGGTATAATCGATTTATGCACAGGGATGCAATGTCTGTGCGGGACAGAGGAGCCTCCGTATAATCCGGGGGCGGATAAGACCGAGGAGGGCAGGGATGACGACCGGCGAAAAGATAGCCATGCTTCGCAGGAGAAAAAATATAACGCAGGAACAGCTTGCGGAAATACTGGGAGTATCGCGGCAGTCCGTGTCCCGCTGGGAGGTAGACCAGGCATTTCCCGAGACGGAGAAGTTGATCCGGCTGGCAGGACTGTTTTCCTGCAGCATTGATTTTCTCCTCAGTGAGGTGCTGGAAGGAAAGAGACAGACGGAGGAGGGGATTTCGGCCGATGCCTGTGCGGCGTTTATCCGGGACTGCGGCTGCTTTTTCCTGGCAACATCAGTGGCGGAATGTCCCAGACTCAGGCCCCTGGGTATGATCTGCTCGGACGGAGAATCGTTATATATTGTCACAGACAGGCGCAAAAGCGTTTGTTCTGACTTGAAGAAGAATTCCCGGGTAGAGTTGGCAAGTTATAATTCCGTCACTGGAAAATGGATTCGGATCAGCGGCCATGCCCAGGAGGATGACACATGTGTCAGCCATGAACTGGCTCTGTCCGAGTACCCCTCTCTGGAACAGAAATATGTGGGAGAGCAGGGGGCGTTTTTAGCAATCTACAGGATACATATGGAAGCGGCAGAAGTATACTGATTAAAAAAAGAACAGGCAGTATTAAAATGGAGGATGAAGGAATGGAGAAACTTACCCATGAAGTGGCAGCGATTTTGACAGAAAGGTTTGGGCAGGACACGGTGATCGCCCTGGCTACCCAGGAAGGGGACAGGCCCAGTGTGCGTAAGGTTGACGGTTACTATGAGGACGGCGCGTTTTATGTGATTACCTATGGCCTTTCGGCCAAGATGCGGCAGATTGCTCAAAATCCCAGGGTGGGTGTCTGCGGAGACTGGTTTTCTGCCCATGGGGAGGGTGTTAATCTGGGCTATTTTGGAAAACCGGAAAACGGGGAGATTGCCGGGAAACTGCGGAAAGCCTTTGCGGCCTGGATTGACAATGGGCATAATAATTTTGAGGACGAAAATACCTGCATTCTGTGTATCCGTCTGACGGACGGCGTGCTGTTTTCCCAAGGGAGAAGATATGACATTGATTTTAGCAGATAGGTTATGCACAGAGGGATTATCTTGCTCTTAATGGGTATCCTAATTCCATGGACAGGAAACAAAATAAAGGAAACGCGAGAAAATTTGACTTTTATGTGCTGTTGTTTTTCCTGCTGGCCTTTGCAGGCTGGCTGTGGGAGGCAGCAATCTATCTGGTGACAAGGCAGACTCTGGTCAACAGAGGGGTGTACTATGGTCCCTATCTGCCCATCTATGGGGTGGGCGGCCTGGTGCTCTGGTTTCTGCTTCAGGGGCTGCACCGAAGGCCCTTTGTCACATTCCTGCTGTCGGCATTGCTCTGTTCCGTGCTGGAGTATGGCGCCAGCCTCCTGCTGGAGTGGAAATGGGGCATGCGCTGGTGGGATTACAGCGGATATTTCCTGAATCTGAACGGGCGCATCTGCCTGCTGGGGGCGGTCTGTTTTGGTTTGGGGGGCATGCTGCTCAACTGCTATCTGCTGCCCAGTTATATGAAGTTGTACCATCGGATCAAACCCGGCTGGCGGCTGGCCCTGTGCGGCGTGCTGCTGGCGGTGTTTATACTGGATATTACCTATTGTGCGGTAAGACCCCACACAGGCCATGACATTGCGTGGTAAATGTCATGGCCTGCGTATTTGCGTAAGAAAGTATTGCTAAATTTCCGGGATTCACATATAATATCTATATCATTATGCGGCAGATCATGGACTGCGGCATTCTATACGACTGGGAAATGTCACAGAGCGGCAGATTTTCCCACAGCGCATGTATCGGGATTCGAACGTCTAAGCGGCCGGAGCACCGTTTTTCTCCGGCATGCCGCGTCGGCGGGGAGTCTGCGGAACACATATTCAGGAGGTATTGCCTATGCATTCACCCTTAGAGATCGCCAGAACCTATGTGGACGTCAGCATACATAAAACCCATCTGTCCGCCTTCAAAATGATTATTCTCGGCATGTTTGCCGGAATTTTTATCGGTTTCGCGGGGATCGGGTCCACTACGGCGTCTTCCACCGTTGCCAATCCCTCATTGGCAAAGCTGTTGGGGGCGGTGGTGTTTCCGGCGGGCATGGCCATGGTACTGGTGGCCGGAAGCGAACTGTTTACAGGCAATACGCTGATCATACTGGCCGTTCTGGAGAAGAAGATTCCGGTTTACAAGATGCTGAAGAACTGGTTTTTTGTCTTTACCGGCAATTTCCTGGGAGCCGCACTGGTGGCCTTTGGCGTGGTCTGCGGGCATACTCCCGACCTGTTCAACGGTGACCTGGCGGGCAGCATTGTGGCGGCGGGGGCATCCAGATGCAATCTCAGTTTTTCTGAGGGCCTGGTCCGGGGAATCCTGTGTAATGTGCTGGTGTGTATCGCGGTATGGATGTCTTTTGGAGCCAAGGATATCTCCGGCAAACTGATGGCCAGCTTCTGGCCCATTATGCTGTTTGTGCTGTGCGGGTTTGAGCACAGCATAGCCGATATGTATTTCGGTACGGCGGCGCTGCTGGCCTCCCGGGAGTACGGGATTGCGGCCGAAGGTCTGACGCTGGCCCGCTTTTTCACCAACTGCATCATCCCCGTGACCCTGGGCAATGTGATCGGCGGCGCGGGTATCGTGGGCTGCGGTTACTGGCTGGGCTATCTGCGGCACACGCCGCTGAGTCCTGTATCCAAGGAGGAGGAACAGGAAGAACTGGATATCGCGGAAGAGTATTAAAGACATGTTTATATATGCCATGGGAAGTGGAGCCTGAGAGCAGTATTTCAGGCTCCCTTCTGTTGGTTCTCTGTCGGGCGGAACGAACCTGCCGGAACAGGGGCTGCGCAAAACATATGATATGCGAGAGGGATTGCCATGTACAATATCGGAATTTGCGATGATGAACAGGCTTTTGCCATGGAACTTGAGGAAATGATCGGGCAGTATGCCCGGGAGACCGGCACGGAGATCCGTACCACCCTGTTTCAAAACGGCAGGGAATTGATCGACAGTGAAAAGATGGAATTGGATCTGATTTTTCTGGATATCCAAATGGATGTGATGAACGGCCTGGAGGCGGCGAAGCGGATCCGGGAGAGAGACGGGAAGGTGGGCATAATCTTCCTGACTTCTTTGACTAAGTACGCACTGGCGGGTTATGAATACCAGGCGGTAAACTATGTCGTCAAACCCATAAAATATGTGCGCCTGAAGCGGGAACTGGACCGATGGCTGGAGACCTGCAGGCGGGAAGACAAAAAGTATATCCTGGTGACCAACGAGGACGGACGTCACCGTGTGGATCTGTGCAGCCTTCGTTATCTGGAGACTTATAACAGAAATGTAAAGATGCATACGGACGGAGGGGAGATCATTTCCTACAAGAAGATGAAAGAGCTGGAGGAGGAACTTAAGGACGCTCATTTCATCCGCTGCCATTCCGGTTACCTTGTGAATCCGTTTTTTGTGAAACGGGTGGGAAAGCTGGAGATTACGCTGACGGACGGGGAGATCATACCCATCAGTCAGCCGAAACGTAAGATGGTGATGGAAAAGCTGACCGACTATTGGGGGGACAGATTGTGAGGAAGCATTTTGTGGTTTGCTGGGGGGAGAGATTGGAATGGAGGAAATAATCGGATTTCTGGACAAGTTTAACTATGTACAGGGAACGGCCCATATCCTTCTGACATATTTCGCCATAGCTGCTTTTGTTCCTCTGAGAAAGCACTGGATTCCCAGACTGTTGGTGCTGCTGCCCTATTGGTTTATCATTGCACTGCCGATTTATCTGGATGATCCATGGAATATTTCCCTGGGACTGCTGGGCTTCGGCCTGTGTATATTTGTCTTTTATTCGGGCAAATGGGAGAAAAAACTGGCGGCCGTACTCATCTTCTATCCCATGATTGTGGCGGTCAATTTTTTACAGTACAATGTGTCCGGCGATTTGTTCTTTGCCTTCAGCCATGCGCCCAATCCTGTCTATGATCAGGCGGACCGCCTGATCAACTGGAGTTCGGAGATTTTACTGATGAATTGGGTGTTTTACTTTCTGTCCGAAACGACCCAGGTACTGTTCTGGATGGGCGTTTTGCTTTTTATGAGAAGGAAGAAACGGCAGATTGCCTCTGTGGAGATCGAGAGGAGAACCTGGCTGATTGCGGACATTATGATGCTGGTTTCCACGATTGCGGTTTTTACCACCATCCTTTTTGTCAATCAGGCTAATTATGTTGTGTATCCGCTTTTTGTGGTGATCATACTGGGGGCTTTGGTAGGCGTCTCTCTTGTTGCCTATATGAGCCAATCGGAGCAGATGGCCCGGGAGGCACAGCGGCTTTCTCAACAATTCGCCTATTACGAGGAAAAGCTGAAGGCGGAGGAGAAGGTGAGAAGCCTGTATCATGACATGAAGAACCATCTGCTGCTGTTGGAGAAACAGGACAGCCGGGAGGCCAGGGAGATGGCGGCGGATCTGCGCCGGCAGATTGCCGGGTATGAGGACTATGTACATACGGGGAACGATTTTCTGGATATTATTCTCCGGGACAAGGCTCGGCAGGCCAAGGAAAACCAGGTGGATTTTTCTGCCGCGGTTCATTTCGAGCAGGGGGGATTTATGGAACTGATGGATATCAGTACGATCTTCGGTAATGCGCTGGACAATGCTCTGGAGGCAAGTCTGAAACTCCCCCCGGAGCAGCGGCTGATCACGGTGAAAGCGGAGCGCGTGAGGGATATGCTGTCCGTTGTACTGGAAAACAATTGTGTGCCGGAAGAGGCAGATATTGACAGGACTTCCAAAAAAGACGACTTTCTGCACGGCTTTGGGATCAGGAATATCAAAAAAGCAGTGGAGAAGTACGCCGGCCAATGTCTGATCCGCCAGGAGAACGGATGTTTCCAAGTAAAGCTGCTGCTGCCTCTGCCCCAGTGATATGCATTGTATCGCCGGGGCGCAACCGTTTTCGGGGTTTATACAGATACTGCCGGCCGGATGCTGCTCATCTGCCGGCCCTGAAGATAAAAAGACAAATTATACTATAAGGGGTATCGCTTATGAGCAATTCTGCATAAAGCGATACCCTGTTTTATTGATTTAATCATTCTTTATTTAGTAAATAGCCCAAAATGATAAGCAATATATCTATAAAATACAAATCTGAATCGTTTTCTATTCAACAATCTGCATAATTAGCTTGACAAATCCCAAAGGAGAGTATATTTTTAATATATAAGCTAACTGAGAAGAAAGGACGAGTCAAGATGAAAAAAGCAAAGACAAAGCAGGAAACCATTTCGGATAAACTTTATTATCCGTTTCGGATCGCAATCCTGATATCGGTGATCTTTCTTTTTATTCCCGCCTTAAATCCGGTGCGTATCAGCGGCATGATCAACAGGAATCTGTCCTTATTCACATCGGGTATTTCCTATTCCGCCCTGACAGCGGAGTTTGGACGTGCGCTGAAAAAAGAGTGGGTGATGGAGTCCTCCCTGCGGATTCTGTATGGATCCGCACTGGTGATCTGCCTTGGCATCGCCGCCAATATTGCCAGCGGATGTATGTCTCTGGGCAATCATAAGCTGAAGAAGCTGGGCAACCTGATTTCGGTAATCGGTTGCGCGGCGGAACTGGCCGGCATGGCGGGCACTTATATGGCCTATGGGCAGTTGTCCCAGACCAGCAAGCCGGACCGGGTGGAGCCCATGTTTGCCTCCGGCTTCTGGCCTGCTGTGATTATCTTTGGCATGGTGCTGGTGCTGGCTCTGGCACAGATCGCGCTGTTGGCCGGGAGCACCACCGAGAAAAAGTTTGCCATGGAGTCCAAATACAAACTGTTCCTGCTGTTTTTGCCCTTTATCGCTCTGATTACAGTGTTTGCCTATCTGCCGCTCACGGGCTGGCGTTATGCCTTCTTTGATTACAAGGCCGGTGATACACTGTCCATGGAAAAGTTTGTAGGATTTAAATGGTTTCAGGAACTGGTAAAGAATAAGGCAACGGTCAGGGACATTGCCAATACCATGAAGAACACCCTGGCCATGAGCGGCATCGGTATACTGACCAGCTGGATGCCCATGGTGTTCGCAATCTTCCTATGTGAAATGAAAAACCTGAGATTCCGCAGGTTTGTGCAGACTTTCACCACGGTTCCCAATTTTATAAGCTGGGTTCTGGTATATGCCATCGCATTCTGTATCTTTTCCACTGACGGATTCCTGAGCAGCATGTTTGTCAACATGGGTATCTGGGACGAGGGCAGAAATTTGTTGATGAACGGTGACCACATGTGGATTAAGATGTGGGCATGGGGCACCTGGAAGGGAATCGGATGGAGCGCCATCATATATATAGCCGCCATCTCCGGCATCGACCAGCAGTTATATGAGGCCGCCACCGTGGACGGCGCGGGAAGATTCCAGCGGATGTGGCACATCACGGTGCCGGGCCTGCTCCCCACTTTCTTCGTGCTGCTGCTGATGTCCGTGGCCAACATACTGAGCAACGGCATGGAACAGTATCTGGTGTTCGAGAATGCCACCAATACCTCTTCCATCATGGTGTTGGATCTGTATGTATATAAGTTGGGTATAGGAAAAGGCTCCATTCCGCTGACCACGGCGGTGGGCATGCTGAAATCTGTGATCAGCGTGATCCTGCTGTTTGGCGCTAACGGCATTTCCAAGCTGCTGCGGGGGGAGAGTATCATATAACCCGCCGCCGGCAAAGATCCCGGCGCGATATGGTGGAAGGGTAAAATCTTGAAACATTTTATAAAGAGGTGGGAATATGGCTAAAACAGCGCAGGAAAAAGCGGATTTGAAAGCTGAAAAGAGATATGAGAAAACCCATAAGCATAAATACAGGATTAAGATCGGAGATATTGTATTCAGCATATTAAACTATCTGGTATTTGGTTTGTTTACGCTGGCATGCATTTTCCCCTTTTACTATCTGTTCATCAATACCATCAGTAACAATGACCTGGTGATAAAGGGACAGATCAACTTTATTCCCCGGGGGATTCATTTTGGGAATTATATGTCCCTGCTGAACGTGGGGGATCTGTCCACCGCATTTATGGTTTCCATGTCCAGAACCATTCTGGGAACGGCTCTTATGGTGGCGGCTTCGGGGCTGGTGGGGTATCTGGTCACCAAGAAGGAAATGTGGGGGAGGAAGTTCTGGTATCGCTTCCTGATAATCACCATGTACTTTAACGCCGGCCTCATCCCTGTATTTCTGAACATGCAGATGCTGGGACTGACCAACAGTTTCTGGGTATATATTATTCCCGGCATCGTGGCGCCTTACAATATCATACTGGTCAAGACTTACATAGAGTCCATTCCGGCGGAACTGGAGGAGAGTGCCTCCATGGACGGGGCCTCTTATATGACGGTGTTCCGCAAGATCATCTGGCCTCTCAGTAAGCCCATTCTGGCCACCATAGCGATCTTCGGCGCCGTGGGGAACTGGAATTCCCTCACGGACTCCCTGATTTACATGCAGTCAGCGCCCAAACTGTATACCTTACAGCACAGGTTGTATATCTATCTGAATCAGGCATCCAACCTGAGCGCCCTGATGCAGTCCGGCGGTGCCGTCAGCGATGCGGCAATCCAGTCGGCCCTGAGCGGAAAGGTAATCAAATATACAATTTCCATGGTGACGGTGATCCCCATTTTGATGGTATACCCATTTATGCAGCGGTATTTCGAGAAAGGCATTATGCTTGGGGCTGTAAAAGGGTGACGAAAGGCAAAACCTGCTGCAATTCCGCAGTGGTTTAGCAATAGAGTAAGGAGGATTTTATTATGAAAGCAAAGAAAATTATGGCGTTGTGCATGGCGGCCATGATGACATTGTCATTGGCGGCATGCGGCAGCAACCCGACCACCGGAGGAGGGTCCGAAGCTGACACAGGTAGTCAGAGCGAACCGGCTTCCAGCGGTAATCAGGAGAGCAGCGAGCAGAGTGCTCCTGCGGACCAGAGCAGTGAGGAAGGCGGCGCGTCAGAGCCGGCGGCAGAGGTGGATCTGTCGGATGTCATTCCCACGGAGACCGTTACCCTTGACGTGTATGATCAGCTGGCCAACTATTCCGGTGAGCAGATTGGCTGGTTCGGCCAGGTCATGCTGGAGAAATTCAATGTAAAACTGAATATTATCCCGGAGGCGGAAGGTACTTTCCAGACCCGTATGGAGTCCGGCAATCTGGGGGATCTGGTAATCTGGGGCAATGATTCTGACCAGTATCTGCAGGCCATTGAGAAGGGCATGCTGTTTGACTGGAACGAGGATGATCTGCTGGAGGAGTACGGCCCTTACATCAAAGAGCATTTCACGGCGGCACTGGAAAAGAACCAGACGATATCCGGAGGCACTCTCTACGGATTCGGTCATGATGTGGCACAAAACGCCCAGGAACGTCAGGAGATGATGTATGAGTGGGATTTGCGCTGGGATCTGTACAAGGAATTGGGCTATCCTGAAATCAACAATCTGGACGATATGGTGGAAGTGCTGGCGCAGATGAAGGAGATCTGCCCCACGGATGATAATGGTAAGACCACCTATGGCGTGTCCCTGTTCAATGACTGGGACGGCGATATGGTAATGTTTGTAAAGGGAACCGCAAGCGCTTATTATGGATATGATGAGTTTGGATTCGGCTTGTACAATCCCACAGACCAGACCTTCCATCCCTGCCTGGAGGAGAACGGACCTTATCTTACCTGCCTGAAGTTCTACAACACTCTGTACCAGAGAGGGCTGCTGGATCCGGATTCCCAGACCCAGAAGTTTGACGGCATGTCAGAGGATTATCAGAACGGAACAGCTTTCCTGAACGTGTTCAATTTCCTGGGTTCTGCGGCATACAACAGTGAGGCCCATGCGGCGGAAGGCAAGATGATGGCTCCCTGCCCTCCCAAGGAGGCTACCCCGATCTGCTATGGACAGAATATCTATGGCGGCAATAGACCCTGGACCATCGGTTCCAAGACGGAATATCCCGAACTGTGCATGGCCATCATCAACTGGCTGTCCACTCCCGAGGGACGCATGACGGCAGAATACGGCCCCGAAGGCGTATGCTGGTACTATGACGAAAACGGTAAGACCTGCTTCACAGATCTGGGCAGAACTGCCAAGCTGGACGGCAAGACCCAGATGACGGATGGCTATTCCGGAACCTCTGAGGACGGCAACTTTAAGATGAATAATACCACATGGGGTATTGACGCCGAAAATCTGGATTCCAACGGTGATGTGTTCAACTACAAGAAGTGGGATTGCAATGCGGCGGAGGCCAGTTCCGAGATCGAAGCCGACTGGAGAGCCTTCAACAATGCCACCACTTTTGACAGCCTGTTTGACAATTGGAATTACAGACTTGCTCCCGGCACCATGTATTCCGCTACGCCCAGGAGCGAGGAATTGGATTTGATCTGGCAGCAGGTGGCAACCTGTATCAGGAACGGTTCCTGGGAAGCGATCTATGCCAAGGATGACGCGGCATTTGATTCCATCGTGGCCAATATGATTTCCCAGGCCAAAGAGTATGGCTATGAACAATGTGTGGAGTTCCAGGAGAACGAAGCCAAGCTGAGAGCGGCCGCTGAGGACGCCGCTATGAGTGCGCAGTAATTCTGAAAGCATGGCAAGTAGCAAAATAACAGGGGGCTGTCTGCAAGGGCAGCCCTCTTGTTTCCTGCTTACTTCCTTTTGTGGGTTTCCTAATCATAAGAAATAAAAGAAAGGTATGTGGCGGTTATGAAATTTTTCAGTGTGGACAGTCCTCTGTACCGATTTCTTTCCAAGCTGCTGGATGTGATACGGTTGAATTTTCTGTGGATCCTTTTCAGCATTCCGCTGGTAACCATAGGTGCTTCTACGGTGGCGGCGCTTTCGGTTGCTCTTAAGATGGCGGACGATGAGGAGGGTTATATCGGGAGGAGTTTTTTGAAGGCGTTTAGGGAAAACTGGAAACAGGGAACGGTGCTGGGGTTGATTACATTGGTTGCGCTCTATGCCATTTACCTGGATTTCCAGTTCTTTGAGGCTCTGGAAGGGAATCCCATGATTTTTCTGTTGGTGGGAATCCTCTCTATTGTGGTGGTGGTCTCGGCGCTTCTGTACGCCTATCCCCTGGCAGCAAGGTACGAAAATACATTGTTCCGAACCATACAGAATTCCATCGACATTACCCGCAGATATGTGGGAAGGACGCTTTTTCTGGTATTTGTACTGTCTTTGGAATTCCTTCTCTTTCAGTTTAATCAAACCATGATGTTTTTTGCCATTCTGCTGGGTCCCGGGTTTATGATTTACACCTTGGCCGCGTTCAGCAAAAAGACGTTTCTGTTAATAGAAAAGGAGAACGGTACGCCTCAGGATCCTCAGAACAAAGAGTAGGCGCCCAGGCGTGAGAAAAAACTTGACAAAGCCGGATTTTGTGGTATGATTCTAAATACGGTCAAATTGCAGATGCGAATGGCTTGCATCTGCGGCAATAAATGAATTTCAGCAGGGATTGAGCGAGAGGGCAGGGCGGACAGAATATGTGGGATATTATATTGGACAGCGTGCTGGACACGGCAAAGTTACTACCCTTTTTGCTGTTGACTTATATCGCCATGGAATATCTGGAGCACAGGGCCGGCGCAGCCACGGTAGGGCTGGTGCGGCGGGCCGGAAAATGGGGGCCTGCCATCGGCGCGGCGGCGGGCGTTGTGCCCCAGTGTGGGTTCTCGGCAGCGGCTTCCGGCCTGTATGCGGGAAGGGTGATCAGCTTGGGAACTCTGCTGGCCATCTTTCTCTCCACCTCGGACGAGATGCTTCCTATCCTGGTCTCGGCCCATGCAAGCCCTCTGCTGATCGGGCGAATCCTGGGCTTCAAGGTGGCGGCGGGGCTGGCGGCCGGTTTCTGCGTAGACCTGTGCCGCAGGGGGAAATCGGAAGAGCGGGAGCATATTCATGAATTGTGTGAGCATGACCACTGCGGCTGTGAGAAGGGGATTGTGAAATCCGCGCTGCTGCACACGGCGCAGATCGCCCTGTTTATTCTGGTTATTAACATTGTCCTCAATCTGCTGCTGGCCTGGGCCGGCCCGGAGAACCTGAGCCGCTGGATCTGGAACAAGCCGGTGGCGGGACAGTTCTTGTCCGGGGCCCTGGGGCTGATCCCCAACTGTGCCTCTTCTGTGGCCATTACCCAGCTTTATCTGGAGGGGGCCATGAACTTCGGGGCCATGATCAGCGGGCTGCTGGCCAACACGGGGGTGGGCCTGTTGGTGCTGTGCAGGGTAAACCGCCATAGAGGGGAGAACCTGAGAATCATTGGTCTGCTCTATGGAATCAGTGTGGCGGGTGGTCTCCTGGCAGGTCTGCTGCCCGGAGTGTAGAGGCGTGTTCCAAACACCGATTGACGCGGTAATATGGGTACGGCCCGTATTACCCTGGGAAAAGGAAAGTATGGATAAACGGGATTATCCTGCCGGTATTAAGTGGACCCGGCAGCGCAGAGATGTATATCAGGTGCTTTCGGAGGCAGAGGAACCCCTCAGCGCCCTGCAGATTTACCGGCAGCTGGAGGAGACCGCCGGGCAGTCCGGTTATGCTTTATCCACCGTGTATCGGATACTCGCGGCTTTTGAGGAGCATGACATGCTTCGGAAAAGCAGCTGGATGGGAGAGGATACGCTTTTGTATGAACTGGACAGGGGCGATCACACCCATTATGCCCTTTGCCTGGACTGCCGCAGGCGGGTCCCCCTGGAAAATTGTCCTTTTAAGCAGATCCATGATCATTTGCCCGGGCTGCCCGGAGATTTTGTGGTGACAGGGCATAAATTGGAACTCTATGGGTATTGTAAGGAGTGCAGGGCGAAACATATGGATGACGGGCAAATATAATAACAGCAATTCCGGGGAGATGTTTATTCTCCGGGTAGAGGCTGGACGCAATATAGAATGGAGGCAGATATGTCATACGAAAAATACCAGAATGCTTTAAGCGCCGGAAGAAGAGAATACCGTGCCTGCCTTTTGAAAGGCGGATACCCCTATCTGCCAGCTTTAGATGAAACCCTGTCTTTCGCTCAGGTGGAATATGAGGTGAACCTGGGTGTGTGCGAAGTACCCATGGAACTGATCGTAGGTACCAAGACCAAGGGACGCACCAATTCCTTCGCCGCTAATTATATGCCCCTTTTGGATGCTTCCTCCGAATTTGCCACCAAATGGATTCGGTTGTATACCATGCTGGAGGAGGAGGGCCTTAGAGACCCGGTGAAGGTCTATGAATTTATGAATCGGTTTTATGTGCAGGAGGGCAACAAGCGGGTCAGCATTCTGAAATTCCTGAATGCTTACAGCATTCCCTGCTCTGTTATACGGATCGTGCCCAAGCGCACGGATGCCAGGGAAAACGAGATTTATTATGAATTCCTGGATTTCTATGATATTACGGGTCTTAACAATGTGAATTTCAGCGAGAAAGGGCGGTTTGCCAAACTGCTGGCCCAGGTGGGCACTCCCAAGGGAGAGAAGTGGAGCTATGACGACCGCATAGAATTTGATTCCGTATTTTTCCATTTCCGAAACGCTTTTGAGGCGAAGGGAGGCAGCAAACTTCCCATTACGGTGGGAGACGCTTTCCTGGCCTTTATCACGGTGTTCGGCTACCAGGAGACCCGGCAGAAGACGGAACAGGAAATCAAGAAAGACCTTTCCAAGATCTGGGATGAATTCCTGGTGCTGACCGACGAACAGTCCATTGAACTGCTCATGGATCCTCCCAAGGAGGAGGTGTCCCACAATCTGTACAGAAACCTGCTGAATCTGGTTCTGCCTGACAATGCCAGCCGGGTGAAGATCGCTTTCTTATATGAAAAGGATCACAGGTCTTCCAGCTGGACTTACAGCCATGAACTGGGACGGCTGTATCTGGAGAATGTGTTCCCGGGCCAGGTGGAGACCAAGGCGTTTGAGAACATCGTAGCGGGCGAAAACGACCTGGAGAAGATGGAGCAGGTGATTAAGGACGGCTACAATGTGCTCTTTACCACCACCCCGGTGATGATCCCTGCCAGCCTGAAGATTGCGGCCAATCACCCGGATGTGAAAATATTGAATTGCTCCCAGAATATTTCCCATCCCACTCTGCGCACTTATTATGCCAGAATGTACGAGGCGAAGTTCCTGGCCGGGGCCATCGCCGGTTCCATGACCACCACCAACAAGATTGGTTATATTGCCAATTATCCCATATATGGTATGGCGGCGAATATCAACGCCTTTGCCCTGGGCGCAAGGATGGTAAATCCCCACGCCAGAGTCTATTTGGACTGGAGCACTTTAAAGGATCGGAAAGTCAGGATCACCGATGATCCCGAGATCAACTATATCATGGATCAGGATATGAGGTCACCGGGCAAGACTACCCGGCATTTCGGTCTCTATTGCATCAGCGGGGAGACGCCGGACAATCTGGCCATGACCACCTGGCATTGGGGAAAATTGTATGAAAAGATAGTCCGCATCATATTGAACGGCACATGGAAAGAGGAGACCGATGGGGTGGGCAACAGAGCCATCAATTACTGGTGGGGCATGTCCTCCGGCGTGGTTGACCTGATCTGTTCTCAGGATCTGCCCCAGGGTACCAAGCAGCTGGTAAGCCTTCTGCGCAACAATATCTGTTCGGATGCGCTGGTTCCGTTTTACGGGGAACTGTGCGCCCAGGACGGGACCGTTATGAACAAGGCGGATCAGGTCATTCCCCCCAGGGATATTATTACCATGGACTGGCTGGTGGAAAACGTGGTGGGAAGCATCCCCAATATAGCCGATCTTACCGAAGAAGCCCAGGCAGTCACAAAGATGCAGGGGCTGGGAAGAACAGGGGCGTCCGAGATCTGACGTCTTACATACAATGGAAAAGGGAAGAGGGAGCATCTGATGAGAATTTTGGCAATCGCTGACCAGGAATCTCCGCTGTTGTGGGATTATTTTGATAGAAGTTATCTGGAGGGGATCGACCTGATCCTCTCCTGTGGGGACTTAAAACCCCAGTATTTATCTTTTCTGGCAACATTTGCCCATGCGCCCATTCTCTATGTGCATGGCAATCATGACGACCGCTATGAAGAGACCCCGCCCGACGGCTGTATCTGCATTGAGGACAAGATCTATATACACAATGGCGTCCGGATTCTGGGTCTGGGTGGTTCCATGCGCTATAAGCCCGGTGCGCATCAGTATACTCAGTTTCAGATGCGCAGGCGGATATGGAAACTTTGGTGGAGTTTAAAATACAGGAAGGGTTTCGACATTTTGCTGACCCATTCGCCCGCCTATCAGTTTAATGACGGTGAGGATTTACCTCACAGGGGGTTTGAGGCGTTCCGTGATCTTCTGGACAAATATAAGCCTGCTTTTTTTATCCACGGACATGTGCATATGAATTACGGAAGAACGTTCCCGCGTACATCTTCCTACAATGATACGCAGGTAATCAACGCATTTGAAAAGTATATTTTTGATATTGATCTATAGGAAAAAGCATAGACAAAAATTGTGAAATTTTTTTGAAAAAATACTTGCATTTCTGTAAACCATATGATATTATATCACTTGTGTTAAGGAAACAAGAACAAATCCTTTGAAAGCGCACCGCTAGCTCAGTTGGTAGAGCACCTGACTCTTAATCAGGGTGTCCAGGGTTCGAGCCCCTGGCGGTGCATCAGAAGTCCTGGGATTCGCGAATACATGCGGGTTGTGGGGCTTTTTTTTGTCTGTAAAAGAGGCTGTGCCGGCTGGACAACCTGATTCGTGAAAAAGGTGTCCAGGGCAGTGCGCGGCGCATTGTCTTTCCACAGGATCTAGGCTTTCCCCCGACTCTTCGTAGGGCACAAGGTGCTCCCTGATAAAGTCCAGGATGTACTTCAGACATGAGGTCACGTACAGACAAGTACCATGAAAAAGATCATCATATTCCTTGTCGGCACACATAGTACCAGACGGAGTTCTTATCCTGTTCTTGAATCTCTATATGGATGCCGGAGACCACAAATCCATGGAAAGAACAACCATCTCCTTCATAAGAGATGTCAACTTCTCCTCACGTTTTGGCAATTTCAGCGCCGGTAACTTCATCTTCCGCTCTTCTTTCACTCCCGGGCCTCTGGCAGGGCAGCTGCATCCAGAACTTTAGATCGAATCTGTGTTACAATTACCCTTAAAACGCCTTATACATAAGGTGCTATTTTATGGGTATTGTAGAAAGAGCAAAAGAAAAAGCCGCCGAAAAAGGCACTAATATGACGGCTATAGAAAATGAATGCGGTTTAGGACATGGTGCAATAAGGAGGTGGAATTCAAATTCATCTTCAATAGATAAAGTTGAAATAATAGCAAATTTTCTCTCTGTATCGATAGAAAACCTAATCACTGGAAAAGAACCAGGCAATCTTATCTTCGAGGAGCAGCAACTAGTAAATTTATACCGCCAGGCGGACGATCGGGGCAAACGAAGTATTTTTCGAACAGCCCAGGACGAAGCCCGGGAACTCGAATCATCAATTTCTGGGACTGGATCAATCGGCATCAGTAGTTAGTTGTAGCACAAACCACCTGCAGAAGTGTGCTGCAGCATGAACTTGTAGCACAAATATGCTTGACGAGAATTCTAAGGAGTGCTATAGTAAAGGTGCAAAGTTGAGATCTTGCATTGTGCAAAACAGCAAAAAGAAAGCCCCGGGAGTGCGTTCCCGGGGTTTTCTCTGTAGATGTGCTGTTGCTACTCATCTCCATCCAGCCACTTGCATATGTAATGTGACATTACATTTGCTATGATGGAAAAAATAAAGCCTATGAGATCGTGCATTGTGCTCACCTCCTTCCTGCTGGAAAGAGTCAACAGCAAGGCCATTATAACATATCATACCGGGGAAGTACATCAAAACTTGACAGGAAATGCCATGAGACGAGGGGGAGATTGTGCTACAAGTAGACACGCAGCGGGCCGGATCGGGGTTGATCAGAATGAACTTGTGCTACAAAAAACAGGTCTGGACACCTTTTCTCTTAATCAGGGTGTCCAGGGTTCGAGCCCCTGGCGGTGCATCAGAAGTCCTGGGATTCGCGAAAAAGGTGTCCAGGGCAGTGTGCGGCGCATTGTCTTTCCATAGGATCTAGGCTTTCCCCCGACTCTTCGTAGGGCACAAGGTGCTCCCTGATAAAGTCCAGGGTGTACTTCAGACATGAGGTCACGTACAGACAAGTACCATGAAAAAGATTATCATATACCTTGGCGGCACACATAGTACCAGACGGAGTTCTTATCCTGTTCTTGAATCTCTATATGGATGCCGGAGACCACAAATCCATGGAAAGAACAACCATCTCCTTCATAAGAGATGTCAACTTCTCCTCACGTTTTGGCAATTTCAGCGCCGGTAACTTCATCTTCCGCTCTTCTTTCACTCCCGGGCCTCTGGCAGGGCAGCTGCATCCAGAACTTTAGATCGAATCTGTGTTACAATTACCCTTAAAACGCCTTATACATAAGGTGCTATTTTATGGGTATTGTAGAAAGAGCAAAAGAAAAAGCCGCCGAAAAAGGCACTAATATGACGGCTATAGAAAATGAATGCGGTTTAGGACATGGTGCAATAAGGAGGTGGAATTCAAATTCATCTTCAATAGATAAAGTTGAAATAATAGCAAATTTTCTCTCTGTATCGATAGAAAACCTAATCACTGGAAAAGAACCAGGCAATCTTATCTTCGAGGAGCAGCAACTAGTAAATTTATACCGCCAGGCGGACGATCGGGGCAAACGAAGTATTTTTCGAACAGCCCAGGACGAAGCCCGGGAACTCGAATCATCAATTTCTGGGACTGGATCAACCGGCACCGATATTTAGTTGTGCTACAAACCATCTGTAGAAGTACGCTGCAGCATGAACTTGTAGCACAAATTTTTCTTTACAAACAGAAAAAAGGATGTTATATTACATGTAGGCAAGGATAAAAGGTAAGGCATTTAGACAGAGAAAACCCCGGGGGGCATCCCGGGGCTTTCTTTTTTCAAGGCTGGGCTGTGTTACTTATTGTCTCCATCCAACCATTTGCATATGTAGTAGGCAACTACACTTGCCAATATGGAGACTAAAAAGGATAAAAGATAACCAAGCATTTAGACACCCCCTTTCTACTGGGGCGACACAGCAAAGTTATTATAACATATTCATTCGTGGAAGCACATCAAAACTTGACAGGAAATGCCATGAGATGAGGGGGGGGAATAGTGCTACAAGTAAGTACGCAGCGGGCCGGATCGGGTTTTGAGTCTGAAAAGTCAGGGGAGAATAGTCTGGCGCAGGATTGGTCGCAGAGCCGCCACAGCTGAAATAAAAATGGAATAAAGGCGGAACAAGACAAAAAGGATAATGTGCTTTTAAGGCATGTTACCCTTTTTCATATCTGCATCTGCCTGTATGCTGTTTTGTGCATTTTTCTTTGACAGGTCGCATAACCGCATCATATCTTTTATCGTCTGCAGGATCAGCAGCTTTTCATCTTCAGTCCTGTCGCTTATTTGTGCAAGGATCTGCAGAGAAACAGCGTCCACTGGCTTTTTAGGAGCCTGAGACGGAGAAAAAAAATCCCCAAGACTGATATTGAATTGACAGCATAACTGCTCGATCACTTTTACGGTGGGATTTTTCTGGTTCCGTTCCAGTAAGCCAAGATAGGTCGTGGTGATGTTTGCCCGCAGTGCAAGTTTTTCCTGACTTAACCCACTGTTTACCCGCAGCTCATGAATCCTGTCACCTATATTAAAATTAGTTTTCATATCCATAAATATAGTTTAGATTATTGACAATTTTTATTCAAACTGATATAGTTATTTGTGAAACAACAAACTATATTTACTATTTCGAGAGATAAATACATATTATCTTAATGCCAGAAAAAAGACGCGGAATCCGAAGGAGGAAAAACAGGATGGCATTTATGGACAAAATGAAAGATATGGCGGGAAAAGCCAAATCGACAATGGAGAGTGCGGCACAGGTTGCCAAGGAAAAGTATGAGCAGGTGAAGCAGGAGAACGCCGAAAAGAAGGCGCAGAAAGAAGCCTACATTGCAGAGATGGAAGGCAAAGCTGCAGAATATGGGAAGTCCCTCTGTAGTGTGGTGAAGGAAAAAGGAAGTACAACGCCGGAAAGTTTTATGTCTCAGGTTCCTGAAAAAGAGCTTTTGGCGTTCACAAAAGATTTTTATGAAAAGATGGTCTTGCCGGGCAGTAAGGCAAGTGTTTCCTGCATCATCATGCACCCGTATATCGACGAGAAAAAGGTGAAGGCAATCCAGAAAAAGATTCCAATATATGGTGGTGAGGAAACAATCATTCTTTACATGAACGAAGCGGAGGGGCAGCAGTTCCTTCTCACAAGAGACCATTTCTATTTCAAAGTGTGTCTTACAGAAGATAAGAAGTTCTATGCACAGGGAACGATTGACTGCAAGGATATTGACCGCATCAGAATTGAGAATGGTAACAGTGAGTGTATCTTAAAGGTCAATGAGGTAGATTTTGCCACAATCAAGATAAGGGATTCTTACAAGCAGGATTTCATCACCTTAAATGAGTATTTCAAAAATATCGTGGAGCAGGATTTTGAAATTGCCCCCGAAGAAATCGACAGGCTGATACATGAAAAGATTGGAGACAAAATCTATCAGCATATTAAGAAGTACATGACTTACGAGGATGAGCTTGTAATGTATTATGCGGGCGGTCTTGATTCACTGGCGGCTATGGATTATATCGCATGTACCACAAAGCAGATCATCATTGTCAACAGAGAAATGCTGGGAGCTACTTCCAATGTCAAGCAGTTCTATTATGAGGATATTACTTCTATGGCAACAGAGCAAAATTCCAAGTCGGATGATTTGCTTGTTGCAGTGATTGATTCGGCGTTGACTGCCGCCCTGAAGATATGTGATCTGATCATTATGGTGGCGGGTACAAAGGAAAAAATCAGTACCCTTTATACCATTGAAGCGGAAAGAGTCATTGCCATCTACCATGAATACCGCAAAGAGCTGAAAAAGGGCAATCAGGCTACACAGACAATCATTCAGCAGAAAGAGCCGGATGTGCTTGAACAGTTGGAAAAACTTAGTAAGCTAAAAGACAGCGGCATAATTTCGGAGGAAGAATTTAACCAAAAGAAAGCAGTACTGCTTGAAAAACTATAAGATGCAGATATGTTTTCAGGCATTGCGGATAAGATTTCGAGAATAAGGTTTTGATTTAGAAGGGAGATTTTATATGAACTGGATTTGTAAAAACTGCGGTAAGACCATGACAACAAACGCCCCGACTGCAAAACCGACAGGCGGAAACTGTCAGAAAGATAAAAATGGTAAGATGAAGCCTCATATCTGGGTAAAAAAATAGGGGAGTTCAAATATATATCATTATTATGAAGGTGGCCTTCAAAGAATATCATTTTGTGTATTATAAGCAGAGTGCTGACACAGGAGTTTTCACGATGGCAAAAGGGACAGGTTGATACAATCTGTCCTTTTTCTTTGCACAAATTTAAGGAGGGAACAGAGTATACGAGACGCTTTCATGATGTAACGGCAGGGGAGAAGGTTTATGGAGACAGTCAGACAGAATGTGCTATTGGAGCGGACAGGGATATTCGGCCGGACAACGGATAAAAAGTTTGAGTACACAATGGAACGCAAGAAAACAAATTTTCTGATGAACAATCTTTTTCAATGGGGTACAGTACGATTACACTGTGTAACCTGTTTGCGGAGGTTACAGACTATAGAGTCTATATTAAGTATATTAAGCCTGTAATTTGAACCTTGACAAAACGCTCATCCTGTGATAGCATATCACCAGTTGAAAAGGTCCTTTTCAGAGTCTTTTCAAAGCAATTACTTGGACCACTCCCCTGGGAGTCGAGGCCATACGGACAGCCGGGTCCACTGCCGATTGGCAGCCTTGCGTTGCCTTATTGATTGAGTTAAAAGCTCAAATTTTATAAGTTGGTTACTTCATAACCGAAATGTGCCTTGCGCACAGACTTGTGAAACGGTCAATAAGAGTGGTAAAAGTAGTATTGCTATATAGACTCTGATCTCTCCGTATTATCTAAGCAGCTTCCTCTCTCCATTTTTTCATTTTCCGAATTGTCTTTTTGACAACGGAGATCATGCAGAAAATGGGAGCCGCGAAGTATAATGGATAAAAACCGCAAGTCGTGCAGACAGCACAGCTTGCGGTTTTGTTTTGCCAACCATCAGAAGGGAGGAACCACAAAGAAATTGAAAATTTCTTGTACCCATCCGAACCGATCCGACCAGAACCGCGCGCCCATCTACGAGGCGCTGGAGTCCTTCCGGCAAATGCGGGTCGTTCCCTTTGACGTGCCGGGCCACAAGCGGGGCCGGGGCAATCCGGAACTGACCGCATTTCTTGGGCAGCAGTGCATCGGTGTAGACGTGAACAGCATGAAGCCTTTGGACAACCTCTGCCATCCGGTATCGGTCATCCTGGAGGCGGAAAAGCTGGCGGCTGAGGCCTTTGGCGCAGCCCACGCGTTTTTGATGGTCGGTGGCACCACAAGTTCCGTGCAGAGCATGATCCTGGCTTCCTGCAAGCGGGGGGATGAGATCATTCTGCCCCGCAACGTCCATAAGAGCGTGATCAATGCCCTGGTCCTGTGCGGCGCGGTGCCGGTGTACGTCAATCCGGATGTAGACCAGCGTCTGGGCATTTCCCTGGGGATGCGCCGGGAGCAGGTGGCAAAGGCCATCGCCGAACACCCTAACGCGGTGGCGGTGCTGGTAAACAACCCCACCTACTATGGCGTTTGCAGCGATTTGCGGGCCATTGTCAAAATGGCCCACGCCGCCGGGATGCGGTGCCTCGCGGACGAGGCCCACGGCACCCACTTCTATTTTGGCGGCGGCCTGCCGGTATCGGCTATGGCGGCGGGGGCGGACATGGCCTCCGTATCCATGCACAAGAGCGGCGGCAGTCTGACCCAGTCCAGTCTGCTGCTGGTGGGGCCCAACGTCCACGCGGGATATGTGCGGCAGATCATCAATCTGACCCAGACCACCTCCGGCAGCTATCTGCTGATGTCCAGCCTGGACATCAGCCGTCGGAATCTGGCCCTGCGAGGCCGGACGGTGTTCCATCAGGTGGCCGATATGGCGGAGTACGCCCGCCAGGAGATCAACGCCGTGGGCGGATACTACGCCTTTGGCCGGGAACTGATGAATGGGGACTCAGTCTTTGATTTCGATACCACCAAGCTCAGCGTCCATACCTTGGACATCGGTCTGGCTGGCATCGAGGTGTACGACATTCTGCGGGATGAATACGACATCCAGATTGAGTTCGGCGACATCGGCAATATCTTGGCTTACCTCTCCATGGGGGACCGCGCCCAGGAGGTAGAGCGACTGGTCAGCGCTCTGGCGGAGATCCGGCGGCGCTACCAGCGGGATCCAACAGGCCTTCTGAATCAGGAATATGTGGAACCGGAAGTGGTAGCCAGCCCCCAGGAGGCGTTCTACGCAGAGAAGCACAGCCTCCCCCTGGAGGAAACTCGGGGGCGGGTATGCAGCGAGTTTGTTATGTGCTATCCCCCCGGTATTCCCCTGCTGGCCCCAGGGGAGCGTATCACGGCGGAAATTCTGGAGCATATCCGGTACGCCAAGGAAAAAGGATGCAGCATGACCGGCCCGGAGGACCCGGATCTGGAACGGCTGAACGTGCTGGCATGAAGGGAGACGGATTATGGAAATGTGGTTCAGCGAATTTCATACCCCGGATGTGAAGCACAGTATCCGGGTCAACCGGCACCTGTACTCCAAGCAGAGCGACTACCAACGCATTGACATCTTCGAGACACCGGAGTTTGGCCGGGTGCTGACTTTGAACGGTAACGTAATGCTGACGGAGCGGGATGAATTTATTTATGATGAGATGATGACCCATGTGCCCATGGCGGTACACTCCGGCATCCGGGATATCCTGGTCATCGGCGCGGGGGACGGCGGCGTGGTGCGGGAGCTGACCCGGTATGACCGGGTGGAGCATATCGACCTGGTGGAGATGGATCCCCTTGTGGTGGAGGCTTGCCGGACCTATCTGCCCAGCAACGCCTGCCGGATGGACGACCGGCGGGTCCATATCCACTTTGAGAACGCGCTGAAGTTCATCCGCCGGCAGGAAAGTGCATACGACCTCATCATTGTGGACTCTACCGACCCCTTCGGACCCTCGGAGGGACTGTTTACCCGGGAGTTCTACGGTAGCTGCCACAACGCCCTGCGGGAGGACGGTATCATGGTCAACCAGCAGGGGAGCCCTTTTTACGCTGAGGACGCCGGGGCCATGCAACGCAGCCATAAGCGGATCGTCAGCACCTTTCCCATCAGTCGGGTATATCAGGCCCATATCCCCACCTACGCGGCGGGTTACTGGCTGTTCGGCTTTGCCAGCAAGAAGTACCATCCCACCGATGATCTGGACACGGAAGCGTGGCGGAATCTGAATCTTCATACGCGCTACTATACCCCCAGACTTCATATGGGTGCCTTCTGCCTGCCCGCGTTTCTGGAGGAGATGCTTCGGGAAGTGGAGGAATGAGCCATGCTGAAACCGAATATTGAGAATTTTATTGGCTGTGACTGTGATTATGAGCGATCCCGTATGGTTCTGTACGGCGCGCCCTTCGACTCCACCACCAGCTTCCGGCCCGGCGCGCGGTTCGGACCCTCCGCCATGCGCCACGAGAGCTTTGGGCTGGAAACCTATAGCCCCTATCAGGACGCGGACCTGACAGAACGCGCCGTATTTGACAGCGGCGATCTGGAGCTTTGCTTCGGCAGCGCTCAGACGGCGCTGGAGGCTATCGAGGCCCGTGCCGCTGAGATCCTGCAAGATGGAAAATTCCCCCTGCTGCTGGGCGGCGAGCATCTGGTCACACTGGGAGCGGTGCGCGCTGCGGTGAAGCGGTATCCAGAGCTTCACATCATTCACTTTGATGCCCACGCCGACCTGCGGGACGATTACCTGGGTGCGAAGCTCTCCCACGCCTGCGTCCTGCGTCGATGCCATGAGCTGGCAGGCGATGGACGCATCCATCAGTTCTGCATTCGCAGCGGCGACCGGGAGGAGTTCCGGTTTGCTGAGGCGCATACGGACATGCACCCCTTCGGGTTTGAGGGCCTGGAGAAAACGGTCTCGGCCCTGCGGGAACAGAGGGTCCCCGTTTACTTCACCATTGACCTGGACTGCCTGGATCCCTCCGCGTTTCCCGGAACAGGTACGCCGGAGGCGGGGGGCGTCAGCTTTCTCCAACTGCTGGAGGCCATCCGGACGATCTGTACCACCCATGTGGTGGGCGCCGACATCAACGAACTGGCCCCCATGCTGGACCCCAGCGGCGTTTCCACCGCCACCGCCTGCAAAGTGCTGCGGGAACTGATATTAGCGCTGCATAATAACGGATATTGAGATAAAAGGAGATTACCACTATGAGCAAAGTCCTTGTGATCGGCTGCGGCGGCGTAGCGTCCGTCGTCATCCACAAATGCTGTCAGGTCAGCGAGGTGTTCACCGAACTGTGCATCGCCAGCCGGACAAAGTCCAAGTGCGACAAGCTGGCCGCCGAGCTGGCTCCTAACACTGCAACCAAGCTAACCACCGCCCAGGTAGACGCGGACGACGTGCGTCAGGTCATCGACCTCATCAACGATTGCAAGCCGGATCTGGTCATGAACATCGCCCTCCCCTACCAGGATCTGACCATTATGGACGCCTGCCTGGCCTGTGGGGTGAACTATATGGACACCGCCAATTACGAACCGGAGGACACCGATGACCCGGTGTGGCGAGCCATCTATGAAAAGCGCTGCAAGGAGGCAGGGTTCTCTGCCTATTTCGATTACAGCTGGCAGTGGGCTTACCGGAAGAAGTTTGAGGAGGCGGGGCTGACTGCCCTGCTGGGCTGTGGCTTCGACCCGGGTGTGACCCAAGCGTACTGCGCCCACGCCCAAAAGCATGAATTTGATACCATTGACACCATTGATATTCTGGACTGCAACGGCGGCGACCATGGCTACGCTTTCGCCACCAACTTCAATCCGGAGGTCAATCTGCGGGAAGTTTCCGCCCCCGGCAGTTACTGGGAGGACGGACGCTGGATAGAAATTCCTCCTATGAGCATCAAGCGGGCGTATGACTTCGACCAAGTGGGACACAAGGACATGTATTTGCTCCACCATGAGGAAATTGAGAGTCTGGCACTGAATATCCCGGAGGTTCGGCGGATTCGGTTTTTTATGACCTTTGGTCAGAGCTACTTGGACCATATGCGCTGTCTGGAGAATGTGGGAATGCTGTCCACCAGTCCCGTGGATTTTGAGGGACAGCAGATCGTCCCCATCAAGTTCCTGAAGGCACTGCTGCCCGACCCGGCCAGCCTGGGTCCCCGGACCAAGGGCAAGACCAACATCGGCTGCATCTTTACCGGAAAGAAGGACGGAAAGGACAAGAACTATTATATTTACAATGTCTGCGACCATCAGAAATGTTATCATGAGGTGGGCAGTCAGGCCATCAGCTATACCACCGGTGTGCCTGCCATGTGCGGTGCGCTGATGCTGCTGACCGGCAAATGGAACAAGCCCGGCGTCTACACAGTGGAAGAGTTCGATCCCGACCCCTTCCTGGCGGCGCTGGACCAGTACGGCCTGCCGAGGAGCGAGAACCGGACGCCGGCGCTGGTGGACTGATGAGCGGCTTAAAAGAGAGCCGCCCGGCCTTTGCGGGGCTGGGCGGCCTGTCCCCGGAGGAACTGTTTGGGAAACTGCCCACGCCGTGCTATATCCTGGACGAAGCCATGCTGCGCCAGAATGGAGAGATTCTGTCCGGGGTGGCGCAGCGGACGGGATGCCGGATACTGCTGGCCCAGAAGGCGTTTTCCAATTATGACCTCTATCCCGTTTTATCACCGTATCTGGATGGGACGGAGGCCAGCGGGCTGTATGAAGCCCGGCTCGGCGCGGAGGAGATGCCGGGGAAGGAGGTCCACGTCTTTTGTGCAGCCTATCGGGGGGAGGAGTTTGACGAGTTGCTGCGGTACGTAGATCACATCGTTTTCAACTCCCCCCGCCAGTTGGAGCGGTTCGGCCCTCTCGCCAGGAAGGCGGGGAAGAGTGTCGGACTGCGCATCAATCCGGAGTGCTCCACCCAGGAGGGTCATGCCATCTACGACCCCTGCGCTCCAGGAAGCCGTCTGGGCGTTACCCGCGCCCAGTGGGATGCGGGTATGTCCTCGGAACTGATCGGACTGCTGGAGGGGCTGCATTTTCATACGCTGTGTGAGCAGGATTCCGATGCGCTGGAAATTACGCTGAACGCCGTGGCAGAACGTTTTGGCAGCATCCTGCCCCGAATGAAATGGCTTAATTTCGGCGGCGGACACCACATCACCAGGCCCGGATACGATATTCCCCGGCTGGAACGGTGCATCCGCCAGGCACAGGAGCAGTGGGGGGTACAGGTCTATCTGGAGCCTGGGGAGGCTTGCGCACTGAATGCGGGCTATCTGGCTGCCCGCGTGCTGGACGTACTGCAAAACGGCGGGACACAGATTGTCGTTTTGGATACCAGCGCGGCCTGCCATATGCCGGACGTGCTGGAGATGCCCTACCGTCCGCCGCTGTATGGTGCGAAAGAACCGGGGGAGCTGCCCTGCGCCGTTCGGCTGGGCGGGCCCACTTGCCTGGCAGGGGATGTAATTGGAGACTATGGTTTTGCCGGGCCATTGCGGGAGGGAGATCTGCTCCTATTCGGCGACATGGCGATCTATACAATGTGTAAGAACAATACCTTTAACGGGATGGCGCTGCCGGGTATCTTTGTTCTCCGCGATGGAGGAGAGCTGCAGAGTCTGAAGCGCTTTGAGTATATGGACTTTCGGCGGCGTTTGGGGCGCTAGGATTGGGACAACGTCTGGAGCACCACAGAAGATACGGGAGACGATGCGTCAGGAGAAGAAATATAGCTGTACAATGGAAAAGGCGCACGGCCAGCTGGAAAAGAGGGAATATTACCAGACAGAAAACCTTAGGAGCATCCTTAGACTGGCCCAGGACGAAGCCCCTCAACAAATCGGGACTTAAGGGAGCAGCTTATGGGAACAGGGATTTTGATATGCGGTTTAAACGGCTCGGGAAAACTTCGCCTGGGGCTTGGGGAGAGACATTATGTGTTACAAAGCAAGTTCCGGGAGTTACCATGAAGAAAAACGGCAATAGGAAATTCTGACTAATTTATGAAAACTGGTTTCCAGAGAATCTCTTTCTATGATATACTGTACACAAGTAACGCGGCAAAGAGCCGTCCGGCTGAAATATTCTGATACTCATGACAGTAAATCCCAATGCGCCAAGGCGCAGTAAGTAAATCATAAGACGCGTATTGCGGACATCCCCGCAGTATGCGGGAAGGAGAGGAATTTGAACCCAAAATTAAGAGAGAAAACCATGGAGTCTCTTTCGGCAGTTCTTCCGATTACCGGAATCGTGCTGCTTATCAGTATTTTCCTGATACCTATGGAACTGGGGAGTTTGGTGATGTTTGTCACGGGGGCGGTCATGCTGATCCTGGGAATGGGCTTATTCCAACTGGGGGCCGAGATGGCCATGACACCCATCGGGGAAGGCATCGGCGTCCAGATCTCCAGGACCCGCAAGGTGCTGATGATCCTGCTCATGGGTTTTGTCATGGGGGCTATCATTACCATTTCCGAACCTGATCTGCAGGTGCTGGCTCAGCAGGTCCCCTCTGTTCCCAATCGGGTGCTGATCCTGACAGTGGCAGTGGGAGTGGGTATATTTCTGGCCCTGGCCATCCTTCGTATCAAATTCCAGATTGACCTTTCCAAGCTGCTGATCGTTCTGTATCTGCTGCTGATCTGCGCATCTTTTCTGGTGCCCAAGGAGTTTCTGGCGGTGGCCTTTGACTCCGGCGGCGTCACCACCGGGCCCATGACCGTGCCCTTTATCATGGCCATGGGCATCGGCCTTGCTTCCCGCCGTACAGACAAGAATTCCGCCAGTGACAGTTTTGGCCTGGTGGCGTTGTCCAGTATCGGCCCCATCCTGGCAGTGCTGATTCTGGGATGTTTTTACCGGCCCACGGAGGCGGCATACTCCCTGGGGGATGTGGCTGAAGTGGCTACCACCCGGGACGTGGTGAAGGTGTTTGGGACCAGCATTCCGGCATATGCCCGGGAGGTATTGGTATCCCTGTTTCCCATTGTATTGGTATTTCTGATTTTCCAGATGTTCACCCGCCGCTATCACAGAAGACAGTTAAAGCGGATTGTCGTGGGCCTGGTCTACACTTATGCGGGCCTGGTGCTATTTTTGTGCGGTGTCAATGTGGGCTTTGCCCCGGTGGGCTCCTTTTTGGGGCAGGAACTGGCTTCCCTGATGTTCAACTGGATCCTGATTCCCATCGGCATGCTGATCGGTTATTACATAGTGAAGGCGGAGCCTGCCATTCAGGTGTTGAACCACCAGGTGGAAAACGTCACAGACGGCGCGGTTTCTGTGAAGGCCATGAACCGCTGTATGTCTCTGGGCGTGGCCATCAGTGTGGGCCTTGCCATGATGCGGGTCCTGACCGGGCTTCCCATCCAGTGGATCATACTGCCCGGTTGTCTGATCGCTCTGGTGTTGTCCCGGTTTGTTCCCAAGATATTCGTGGGTATTGCCTTTGACTCCGGCGGTGTGGCCAGCGGTCCCATGACTTCCACCTTTCTGCTGCCCCTGAGTATCGGCACCTGTCAGGCTCTGGGCGGCAATCTGATGACGGATGCCTTCGGAGTGGTGGCTCTGGTGGCTCTCACGCCCCTCATTGCCATCCAGATCATGGGGATTGTATACCAGGTCAAGACCAGCTCCATGCAGAAGAAGGCGCTGCAAAATGCTGCATATCTGGATGACTGCGATGAGATTATAGATCTGGAGGTGTACCATGGAGAATCATGATAAAAATATGCCATTTCAGATGTTGGTGCTGATTGTCAACCCCAGGCTGGCAGACAAGGCCACGAAGATATTCCGCAAAAGCACGCTGTCCGTTCAGTACAGGCTGAATGCTGAGGGAACGGCGTCCAGCGAGATTATGGATATGTTAGGTCTGGGCAGCATTGACAAGAGCATTCTCATGAGCGCTGTGCCCAGACAACTGGGAGACGCTCTGCTGTCCCGGCTGCGGGTGGAACTGCGTCTGGGATCGGTGGACAGCGGCATCGCCTTTACCGTATCCCTTACAGGACTGAACAAGCTGCTTATGCGAATGCTGGTGGAGAGCGACCAGGAAGTTGCGGTCCACAATATAAGAAAGGGTGGAAACATTATGTCTGACACGAAATACGCGTTGATTGTGGCTGCGGTCAATATTGGCTTTAGCGGGGATGTGATGGATGCTGCCAGAGCCGCCGGGGCCAGCGGGGGAACGGTGATCCACAGCCGCTGGATCGGGAACGAAGAAGTGGCGGCCTCCTGGGGACTGAGCATGCAGGAGGAGAAAGAGATTGTTCTGATCCTGTCCGAGGCGGAGAAAAAGACGGAGATCATGGGAGGCATCAGCGAAAAATGCGGTATGCGCAGCGAGGCAAAGGGCCTTGTAATGGCATTGCCCATTGACGCGGTAATGGGCTTGTAAGAGAGGCTTTCACAGATCGGGCCACAGGGCACAATGCCGGGAGAGATCAATTATCCCCCGGCGTTGTGCTTTTTTGTTTCTTACTGGAAAAATGCAGGCAGTCAGCGGGGCATGCTTCTATACATTTCCCACAGCGTATGCACTCCGGGGAACGGGATATTTCCTGAACGGAAAGGGATACGGGACAGGCTCTTTCACAGGCGCCGCAGGAGACGCAGCGTTCCTTTTCCCAATGGACCTGTACCAGGCTGAATCGGTTAAACCACCCATAGATGGCGCCCAGAGGACACAGATACTGGCAGAAAGGGCGGTAAATTTTCACGGAGAGAAGCAGGAGCAGCAACAATATCCCCAATTTCCAGAAAAACAGGCCTCCCGCCTGGCTTCGGAGCATTTCGTTGGTGGCAAGAAGGGGGATTGCGCCGAAGAATGTGCCGGAGGGGCAGATATATTTGCAGAAGGCAGGTACCTTCGCAAATCCGCCAAACAAAAACAGGGAACCTATACATACGAAGAGAAACAGGGTAAGATACTTTCCGTACTTTAAAATATGGTGCAGGGGCAGTCTCTTTTTCTTGCGGAAAACAGGGATTTTGTGCAGAAGGTCCTGGACCAGCCCAAAGGGGCACAGCCACCCGCAGATAAAGCGCCCCAACAGACTGCCCGCCAGGAAGAAAAATCCCAGCATGGCGAAAGGTACCTGGAAACCCTTCTGGTTCAGCAGGGCCTGCAGCGCCCCTAAAGGGCAGGAGGCCACCGCGCCGGGACAGGAATAACAATTCAACCCCGGCACGCAGGCATATTTTAATTTTCCCCGGTAGATTTTTCCGTTCAGATAGCCAAAGACATATCCGTTGGTGAGAATGGTATAGATCAGTTGTACGGTCAGCCGTATTTTATTCATTTTTACACCCAACTGCGCGCTGCTGCGCGCACTCAAATCAATAGTTGAAAGTTCACTTTCAAACTTAACTCTGCCTGCCTCCATCTTATCCAAGCCCGATACATTCCATGCAGATCATCACGGCTTTTCTCCATATGACGGCAAACTGCCCCTGGACAATGCCCATCCCCAGGAACAGGATTCCCGCCAGCATGCCCCAAATCCAGGCAGGCGGCTTTTTATTTTTCCAGAAGTCCATTGATGATCTCCTCCCATGCCGACTTGTCCATGGAACCGATTACCGTGTCCAGAATCATGCCGTTTTCGTCTATGAAGAAGGTGGTGGGGACGGCTGTCACATCCGTGAGCAGTGCGTCATACAGGGATTTGTTTAAAAGCAGATGGGGGTATGCGGCGCCTGTCTGTTCCACCAGGTCCGCCGCATAATCCAGGGTTTTCTGCTCCTCTCCCTCCATTACATCGCTGATGATTCCCACAATTCGGAATTCCTCCGCCGCATATTCGCCGGCCAGTTCTCCCAGCCCCGGCATTTCCCGCAGACAGGGATTGCAGTAAGTGGCCCACACATTAACCATGGTCAGTTTTGTCTCTGAAAAGAGTTGGGAGGAGACGGTATTCCCCTCCAGGTCCCGGGCCTCAAAGGTAACCGGCGCAGATACATCTCCGCTTTCGGGGGACAGGGAGTCCTCCGTTTCCTGTCCGGGAACCCGGTCTTCGATTCCCTGCATGGACTTGTCTGCGCATCCGCTTAATAAGAGAAGGGACAGGGACAGCAGGGGGATACAGGTTTTATATATTTTTCTCATGCATTTTTCCTCCATATAGAGATTAGAATAAAACTTGGTTCTCCTAAGACAATCAATATTATACACGGAGGAAAACAAAGGCACAACTGCTTTATAATTTTTTAATATATAGGAGTAAAAAATCGTTGCTTTTCCATTTAAGATGTGATATGATAACACAAATTCAGAGGCTGCCGACATGGCGGCATTGTGGGTATAAGGAGAAAACAGAGATGTTCAATCAGGCAGTCGGTTTGTTCGCATATAGGGACGACGATCGGTAGCGCATGTAACTGTGGAGACATAGGTACATGCGCTGAATGTGTTGTACCTATGCGGAGCAGAATGGACAGAGCCTGAAAAAGTATATCAGACAGGAGACGGACCAGGAAGACCAGTACCGCATTGGTAAGAAATTACGGATGTGGGGCTGGTTTTTTTGATATTTGAATTTGTTAAAAAAAGAGAGGATGGAAGAAAGAGTATGAACAAAACCATGCAAAACAAAGTAACAGAACTCCCGATGGCAGACAGCCTGATAACCGAAGCCACAGAGAAAACAGCCCGGACACCTGTCCGGTTATCCGGCTTCGATTTGGAAGAGATCGGGCAGCAGGCGGGAAAGGAAATTCTGCTCCAGGGCAGTGTCTATAAGCTGCGGTGCATGAGCGGATTTGCCTTTGTGCTGCTGCGCACAGGCAGGCATGTGATCCAGTGCGTGTACAGTCCGGAATTCTCCCGTTTTGGGATGGAAGAACTGGTGGAGGAGAGCTGTGTCCGGGTCCGGGCGCTGGTGGCTCCGGAGGAACGTTCCCGGCTGGGCTGGGAACTGCGGCTGCTGGAACTGCAAGTGCTGTCTGTCCCGGCGCAGCCCATGCCCATCGTTATTAATCAGAAGAAAGTGGACACCTCCTTGGAAAATCTGCTGGATTATCGGATGCTGACCCTGCGCAATGAGAAGCAGCGGGCCATCTTTAAAATCCAGGAGGGGCTTTGTCAGGGATTCCGCAGCTTTCTGCAGGAACAGCATTTTACCGAGATACATTCTCCCAAGATCGTGGAAGCGGGAGCAGAGGGAGGAGCTAATATCTTTTCTCTGGACTATTTCGGCAGACAGGCTTATCTGGCGCAGAGTCCCCAGTTTTACAAGCAGATGATGGTGGGGGTCTTTGAGCGGGTTTATGAGGTGGGGCCTGTGTTTCGGGCGGAGAAGCACGATACTTCCCGGCATTTGAACGAGTACACGGGGGTGGACTTTGAGATGGGCTATATCGAAAGTTTTGAGGAAATCATGGAGATGGAGGAGGGGATGATCCAGGCGGCGCTTGCCCGTCTCCAGGAGACATGTGCCCCGGAACTGGAATTGCTGCAGGAGTCGTCCACCAAAAAAGCGGGCATGGCGCAGATGCCTATGCCGGGATTTGCCACCGGGCAGCCGCAGGAAAGCGTTGTCCGAAGCTGGCGGTTCGAAGTACCGCCTCAAAAAGCCTGCCTGCCCATGGGCCGCATCCCCAGGATCCGTTTCGGGGAGGCCAAGTCTCTGGTGGCGGAGCATTATCACCGCCCCATGGTGGAGAAGGAGGATTTTGAGCCCGAGGAAGAAAAGCTGCTGTGCCAATATGTGCGGGAACATTTTGGCAGTGCCTTTGTATTTGTGACCCATTACCCTTCGGCCAAACGTCCTTTCTACGCCATGGATAATCCTGAGAATCCGTCGGAGACTTTGAGTTTTGACCTGCTCTTCCGAGGGGTGGAGATCACCACCGGGGGCCAGCGCATCCACGGCTATCAGGAGCAGCTTGACAAGCTGGAGCGGCGGGGCATGGATCCGGACACATTCACCGGCTATCTGTTGATGCATCGTCACGGTATGCCGCCTCACGGTGGGCTTGGCCTGGGGCTGGAGCGCTTTACCGCCCGGCTGCTGGCCCGGGAGAACGTGCGGGAGGCTGCTCTCTTTCCCAGGGATGTTCACAGATTGACGCCCTGAAGCATTTTCCATATTCAGGCGGGAAAAATTGTGATACAATCAGTATACAAAAAGAGGGCATAATGTTGCGGAACCTGTAAGGATAAGCGAGGATAACGTTTGAAAGTAAACTTTCAAATATTGATTGGTGTATGCGCTGAAGCGCATAAGGGGTATAAGAATGATTAAGATACTGATTGCAGAGGACGAAGAACCCATAGCTAACCTGATCCGCATGAACCTGACCCGTGCCGGATACAATTGTACCTGGGCTTCCGATGGGATGGAGGCGGCGGATCTGATGCAGCAGCGGCCTTTTGACCTGGCACTGCTGGACATCATGCTGCCGGGCTGCAACGGTTACGAACTGTTGCAGTACGCCCAGTCCATGGGGCTTCCCGTGATTTTTCTCACTGCGCTGGGCACCACGGAGAACAAGGTGAAGGGCCTTAAGATGGGGGCGGACGACTATCTGGCCAAGCCCTTTGCCATTCCGGAACTGCTGGCCCGGGTAGAGACGGTGCTGCGCCGTTATCACAAGTCCGAGGGAATTCTGAAAGTATTTGACATTACCATAGACACCGCTTCCCGCCTGGTGATGCGGGAGGGGAAGCAGATCGCGCTGACGCTGAAGGAGTTTGATCTGCTCCTGCTGCTGGCCCGCAACCGCAATATCGCTCTATACCGGGAGACCATCTATGAATCGGTGTGGGGAGGGGAGTATGAGGGGCAGAGCCGCACCATTGACCTGCATGTGCAGCGCCTGAAGAAGAAACTGGGCTGGAACGAGGAGATCACGGCGGTCTATAAAGTGGGCTATCGCCTGGAAGGAGAGACTTAGCGGTCTGTTCTTTTGATTGAGGCATGGGGCAGAGATGAAATTTACGGGGAAACTTTTTTTATGGATCATGGTACTGGTCACGGCGGCGTTCATCGCCTTCGGCATGTGGATGCTGAACTTCAGTTTCCGACAGATGCTGGAGCAGGAGCGGCAGCAGGCCAGCCAGGAGATCCGCATGTTCCAGTATTTTCTGGAAGTGGGTTATCAGTCCGGCGAGGAATACGGGGAAGTCTATGCCCTGCAGAAAGCCATCGAAAGCATGGCCATCAATGTGGACCGAACCAGAAGCAACTGCATTGTGTTGGACGGCGAGGGAGCCTGTTACAGCGGGCAGCATGAACTGGGGCAGTTGTCCGCCATGGTGGATGTGAACCAGATGATTACTTTCCGCAGCGGGGCGGAGGATAATCACTATATCTGGCAGATCTGTGAGGGAAGCCATGGTTACGAGCTGGTAAGCATGTGCAGCAGCAGGATGGGGGAAAAGACATACTACCTGCTGATCAGCCGCAATATCCAGGGAATTTATGATACCCGGGCGGACACCATCCGCCAGTACCGGGTGATGCTGCTGGTACTTTTGGCGGTGGCGGCGGTCTGTGCCTGGGTGCTGGCCCGTTACCTGACCCAGCCCATCCGCAAACTGGGCTGGGTGGCCAAACGGATCGCGGCGGGAGACCTGTCCCGGCGTTCGGAGTATCACCGGGCCGACGAAGTGGGGGAACTGGCGGAAAGTTTTAACATTATGGCGGACCGCCTGGTGGAGCAGATGCGGGAGAAAGAACTGGAGGCCAAACGTCAGGAGGACTTTACGGCGGCGTTTGCCCATGAGTTAAAGACTCCGCTTACTTCCATCATCGGCTATGCACAGATGCTGGATACCATGGAACTGGACCCGGAGGACCACCGGATGGCCAGTCACTATATTTTTGCCCAGGGTAAGCGCCTGGAGCAGCTTTCCCACAAGCTGCTGGAGTTGGTGAGCATGGAAAAACAGGACTTTGCGGTTAAACCCATCAAGGCCATGGTGCTGGGGGAAAACCTGTGGAACACCATGCAGCCCATCTGGGAAATGCGTCAGGTGCAGGGCAGCATCCGCATGGAACAGGCCACCCTGTGGGGGGACGCCGATCTGCTGCTTTCCCTGCTGTACAATCTGCTTGACAATGCCACCAAAGCAGTGGGGGAAAAGGGCCAGATCAGCCTGGAGGGCCGCCGTATCCGCAACAGGAAGAGAGGGGAAGCCCCGGAGGGATTTGATGACAGGGGCTGGTCCGGCCCGGAGGAGCCGACGCAGCCGGCCAAAGCCGCCGGGCAGGCAAAATGGTATGGCATCCGCATCCGGGACAACGGGCGGGGGATTCCCCAGGAAGAGATTGATCGGATCACGGAGCCCTTCTATATGGTGGATAAGTCCCGTTCCCGCAAGGAGGGCGGAGCGGGCCTGGGCATGTCTCTGTGTCAGAGGATTCTGCAGCTACACAGGGGAAGCTGGAAGATGAAGAGCACTTTGGGGGAAGGCACGGAGATCTGGATCCGGCTGCCGCTGGATTCTCCCAAGTGAGAGGAAAAAAGATGGAAAAAATAAAGCGGAATTGGGGCAGGTTTCTGGGAATAGGGCTGGCGGCGGCACTGGTGGCAGTGGCGCTTTATTTTCCACGGGCATGGTTTGCCCTGAGAGACGCCGCTTCCCAGGGCCGTATTCAGGAGGAATCCCTGGCCCCTTTGATGGTGGCCCCCTTTGACCGCAGTTATGAGCGTGACATCTATGAGAGGATGCGGGCTTATATAGAAGCATATGCCCAGGGGGATGTAAACTGCAGTGCCAAGGAGATTGATCCGGAAAGCGAAACTCTGCAGGAGAACATAGACGACGGGAAGAGCAGCCTGCTGCTGGAGGCCCTTATAGAGCAAATGTATGTGAGAGACGCGAAGATGTATGGATGGATTCCCACTATAGAAAGCTGTACCCAATATGTTCTGATGCGCAAGTCCGATGGGCAGATTCTGCTGGTGGCCAATGATATCCGGCTGGACAAAGGCGACGGATGTCATATGGAGCTGCTGCTGGACGGTGTGGACGGCACGGTCTACTATCTGCAAAGTGAGGAATACAATTTCGGTCTCCCGCTGAAAAAATGGCTGGATGACCGTGTCTGGGACTGGTGGTGGATACTCAATGAATCCTATTGCACGGAGGATATAAAAAGCCTGAACGAATCGTATGAGGAGCAGCCATATGATTCCGACAGGATTCTGGTGGGTACTGATGGAGTAATATATGATACTCTCACCGGGCAGTCTGTGAATTTGGATATAAACCGGGATAAGAACCAGACCCTGCTAAACGGTGGAACGCAGTTTATTCGGTATGCTTATCCCAATTTATGGGTGTCTGTGGAGAGAAATAAAGAGACTTATTGCTGTCTTTTATCCTATGGCGAGCTTTCCCATAGCTGGTCCATGGAGATAGAATCTCTGGACAGCGGAAATTATCAATACCGCATCAGGCTGGGCCTGCCCGGGATAGTTAAGTCCATTCCGGAGATGGCGGCGCGCATCAGTCTGGCGGAATATGAAGAGGTCTATGACGCGGAGGAATCAGAGGAGGATGCCCCGTAAGAGGAAGCCGGGGAAAGAAGGTCCGGGTACAGCCTCTGGAGTGTGGGAGCGGCAGTTTGGTTGACAGGCTTCTGTATATTTGTTATCATATATTTGAACTATTTGACTTCCGAAAGGAATTCGTTCAAGGAGAGTTGGATGATACCATGCAGAGAATCGTGGTGGTGGATGACGCGGAGATAAACCGCGAACTTTTACGTAATATACTGAAGGACAGCTATGAGATAGACATGGCTCAGGACGGCGAGGAGGCGCTGCAGAAGCTGCACCGGCATGAAAACGATGCGGCGGCGCTGCTCCTGGACTTGTATATGCCCAGGATGGACGGTTTTTCCGTCATAGCCCAGATGAAAAAGGACGGTCTGCAGAGCAAGATTCCGGTGCTGGTGATCAGCGGGGAGAGATCCGTGGAGATCGAGGATAAATGCTTCAGAATGGGGGTTTCGGATTTTATCCGTAAGCCCTTTGATCCGTGCATTGTCAGAAACCGGGTGAAAAACGCGGTGGAACTCTTCGCCTGCAAAAACCAGCTGGAACAGAAGGTGGAAGAACAGAATGAGACGCTGAAAAAGCAGTACCGGATTATTCAGATGCAGGCGGAGGAATTGAAACAGGCCAAGCCATTCAACAAACTGATGATGCAATACCGCTGTGCCATCATGGAGGTGGAGACCAAGCTGAAGGTGCTGAACAATGAGTTTGCCCAGACCTACAACAGAAATCCTTTTGAGTCCATCCAGAGCAGACTGAAAACGCCGGAGAGCATCTATGACAAACTGCGCCGTAAGGGATATCCCATCACGGTTAAAAATGTTGAAAAATACCTGAGTGATGTGGCGGGCGTCAGAGTGATCTGTTCCTTCCCGGATGACATATACCGCCTGGCGGAATTGTTTGCCCGCCAGGACGATATCATTCTGCTGAAGGAGAAAGATTACATTAAGAATCCCAAGGACAATGGATATCGGAGTCTGCACCTGATTTTGAACATACCCGTTTTCCTTTCCAAGGGAAAAAAATATATGAAGGTGGAGCTGCAGTTCCGAACCATCGCCATGGATTTCTGGGCCAGCCTGGAGCACAAACTGAAATACAAGAAGGATATGGAGAATGCGGAGGAGATCGTGGCCCGTCTGAAAGCCTGCGCCGAGTCCATCGAGGCTTTGGACTATCAGATGCAGGAGATCAGAGACAAAATTGATATGCCTGAAAAATAAAGTGTGGGAAGGCTGAAGAGGAGAGGTTGAATGGAAAGGGAGAAACAGGATGATCATCGACACGCATGCGCATTATGACGACAAGGCATTTGACGGGGACCGGGAGGAGGTGCTGGCCGATCTGGCCGCCCATGGCGTCCGGCGGGTGATCAACAGCGGGTCCGACCTGGGAGGATGCCGCCGTACTCTGGAACTGATGGAACAGTATCCCTTTGTATATGGCTCGCTGGGGATTCATCCCTGCGATACCGCAGACCTGGAGGAGGGAGATATGGATTGGCTGGCAGCCCGGAGCCGCCTGGAGAAGTGCGTGGCTGTGGGTGAGATCGGCCTGGATTATTATTGGGTGGAACAGGAACAGCAGCGGGAAATACAGAAAAAATGGTTTGCCCGTCAGCTGCGGCTGGCCCAGGAGGTGGATCTGCCGGTGGTGATCCACTCCCGGGACGCGGCGCAGGATACCATAGATTTGATGCGGGCCGAACATGCGGAGCGCAGCGGCGGCGTGATCCATTGCTACTCCTACAGCAGGGAATTGGCCCGCAGTTTTCTGGACATGGGTTTTTATTTTGGCATCGGCGGCGTGGTGACATTCAAAAACGGAAGGAAACTAAAAGAGACGGTGGAGTACCTTCCTCTGGACAGGATTCTTCTGGAGACAGACAGTCCCTATTTGAGCCCCGTACCCAACCGGGGCCGGCGCAATGATTCCCGTAACCTGTCTTATGTGGTGGCTCAGATTGCACGGATTAAGGGGATCACAGAGGAGGAGACAGAGCGGATCACCACGGAAAACGCGCTGCGCCTGTATCCCCGGCTGAGGCTGTGAAACAATGGATTTCAGCAAATGGCTTTAAAACATTAGACAGATGCGGACTTCGGGAAATCTCTGAAGTCCGTTTTGGTTTAAGAATATTTCTCAAAACAGGTATTGACAAATATATCGCACTGCGATATGCTACATATATCGAAGTGCGATGCATCGAATTGAGATATATAATTGAGAAAGGGGAGCCGCTTACCGCAGGCCAGGATGTATCTATTGTAAAAGTAAAATTTTGGAGGGAAAGCTATGAAATGGAAAAACACAAGGCTGCTTTGGACCATCAGCCGACTGGTGGTGGGGATCACCACAATGTTTCTGGTGGGAGCGAAAATCATTGGGGTGGAACTGCCGGATCCGGTAATCCGGGTATTGGGTATGCTGGACCTGGCGGCTATTGCGGTGCTGGTCTTTTCGGTGGCTGTCAGATTCTTCAGAAAAGAATGAGGAATCGATATGGAAGAACATATTAAGAAAGTGTATGTCCCCATGACAGAGACGGGCTTTTATATCCTGTATTGTCTGCAGGAGCCTATGCACGGCTACAATATTGTGCAGCGGGTGCTGCAACTGACGGACGGAGAAATCCGTATCAGTCCCGGTACCATGTACGGAAGCCTGTCCAAGATGGAGAGGGACGGTTTAATCCGCTTTATCCGGGAGGAGGAAAAGCGGAAGATATATCAGATTACGGATCTGGGCCGGCAGGTGCTGAGTCTGGAGATGCGGCGCATCCGGCGCCTGTACCGCACTGTGGAGGGCAGGGCTTTGGAGGATACGGCGCCGTGCAGTGTGGAGTTGGCCTGAATTCCGAGGAGACAGGCAAAACTTTATTAGAAAGGCAGTGAGGTTATGGAGGAGATAATGAGGAAGATGCGATTATTTACCATAGCGGATTTCAAAGAGGAAGAGGAATGGCTTGAGGAGATGCACAGGTCAGGATGGAAACTGATCGGTATGACGCCTCCCTGCTTTTTCTATTTCGCAAGATGCCGGCCGGAGGAAGTGGTATACCAGTTGGACTTCCGCAACAGACGGGACGGGTACGGATCGGCGTATCTGCAGATGTTTCGGGACTGTGGCTGGGAGTATGTGGACAGCTGCATGAGCTTCCATTATTTCCGTAAACCGGCGGCGCTGATGGAGGAGGAAGAAGAAATTTTCAGCGACAATGTCTCCAGGGCCGATCTGTTGGGACGGATATGGAAGTGGCGTATGATGCCCGTTTTTTTCGTTTTCTTTGGCTGTCTCCTTCCCCAGATCTGGCAGGGGGTCTTGGGGAATGTTTCCCGGGACATGATTTTCTATCTGTCCTGCGGGATACTGTTTCTCTATCTGTGGATTATCTTCCATGTGGGCATGAAGTTTTTCCGAATGAAGCGGCTGCTCCGTCAGGATCTGCATTGAGGACAGAGCGTCCGGGAGGAAGATAAGCCAGGGAGAATTGCCCAGTATTTGTCATATGGAAAATCGGCGGGGCGTCCCAGGGAATGCGCCAAACCGCCGGAAATCCCTGACAAAGTCCGTTATACAGGGGAGGGACTGCACGAAAAGACGGTATTTAGTGCGGCGTTAATGGTTTACAGCAGGGGTTATGGGTTTTATAATGAGTCTGGATATCCGCCAGGGACCTGGCGGCATACAATGAAAGTGCATCCCCGGAAAACAGGGGGGTGCGGAAAGAGGTAAACATGTCATTAGAGGTAAAGAATCTGACTAAAAAGTACGGAGAGAAAACGGTGGTGGATAATCTTTCCTTCACGCTGGAAAAACCGGGCGTATATGCGCTGCTGGGAACCAACGGTGCGGGAAAGACCACATCCATCCGCATGATTCTGGGAATGCTGGCCTGCGACGGAGGCCAGGTGCTGTGGCAGGGGAAGCCCATGGATGCCATGCATATGAATGTGGGCTACCTGGCGGAGGAAAGAGGCCTGTATCCCAAGTATGAACTGATGGACCAATTATTATACTTTGCCAAGCTGAAGGGTGTGGCCAGAGAGACGGCCAAAGAGAGGATTGCCTACTGGGCGGGACGCCTGGAGGTGGAGGAATATCTGTACCCTGCCAAAACCAAGGGGAAAAAGGCGGAGAAGCCCAAGATGGCAGACCAGCTTTCCAAGGGAAACCAGCAGAAAATCCAGCTTATGGCAGCTTTGCTGTCAGAGCCGGAACTGCTGATTCTGGATGAGCCTTTAAGCGGACTGGACCCGGTGAATACGGATTTGTTCAAGGGCATCATCCGGGAGGAAATGGACAAGGGGAAGTACCTGATCATGTCCTCCCACCAGATGGCAACCATCGAGGAATTCTGTGAGGATATCACCATCCTGAACCGTGGGAAGGCCGTTCTGCAGGGGAATCTGAACCAGATCAAGCGCGGATACGGCAGGGTGAATATGTTTGTGAAATGTGACAGGCCCTTTGAGGATATTATCAGGAAACACGGACTTCCCATCTTAAATGACACCCCTGACGGGAAGCAGCTGAAGGTGGCCGGCGAGGCTCAGGCGCTGGACTTTTTGCAGGATCTTTTGAAGGAGCAGCGTCAGGTGGTTAAGTTTGAACTGCGGGAGCCTTCCCTGCATGAGATTTTCATAGAGAAAGCGGGGGCGGCCCAGGAGGATGAGGAGTCCGCAGCCGCAGACCGGCAGCAGGCCGGGAACGGAGGCAGCCATGAAGAGAAATGAGTACGCTGGCTGGAAGGAAGTGTTTTCCTTCTCGTTCAGACAGGGGATAAAACAGAAGTCTTTTAAGTTTTCCGTGGCGCTGATGTGTATTCTGATTCTGGTGATTGTTCCGGTGAGTGCCTGGCTGAAGCAGGGAGACCGGGACCAGATGAAAGCCACGGAGGTGAGCAGTCTCACCGTCTACGATGAGACCGGGCTGGGAATAGATTACAGCCATGCCCTGGAGGGGGAACGCTATGAGAGCCTGCAGGTGATACAGGCTGCCGCAGAAGGCTTTGAGGCCCATGTGGAGGCGTTGGAAGCCAACCAGGATAATCATGAGATGGTGGTGCATATAACTTATGAAGAGGCAGGTTATTTCAATCTGACCTTTGTGAAAGCCGCCGCGGCAGATCTGAAAGACAAGGACTGCGACCAGCTTTCCCAGGATTTTGAAAGTTTTTTCCAGGATGCCCGGATACGGGTGGTGGATGTGGATCAGGAACAACTTGACTTTATCAACCAGCCGGTGGAAACCCGGGTAGAGCATACCACCCAGGAGGGAGAGATTGCGCCCCGGGAAGAAGGGGAGGGAATCTCCATGACAGAGTACTATGTACTGCTGGGGGGGATTGTTGTGGTAGTAATGATCATCAATTTGAGCGGCGGTCAGATTGCCCTTTCCATTGTGACGGAGAAGAGCACCAAGGTGGTGGAATACCTGATGATCAATGTGCGGCCCATGGCGCTGATCGTGGGTAAGATTCTGGCAGCGCTGGCCATGGTGGTGGTGCAGTTTGCCGCCTACGGCATCAGTTATCTGCTGGCTGTTGGGATCAGCGGGCGGCTGTTTGGAAATGCCGTGGAAGACCAGGAACAGGCTATGGGGGTATGGGAACTGTTGTCCCGCTTCAATGGCGGCACGCTGCTGATAGCGGTGGCCATGATCCTTGTGGGCGTCCTGTTCTTCAGCATTGTGGCGGGATTGGCGGGAGCCTCCGTGAGTAAGATGGATGAGATGGCAGAGGGTCTGAAGACATACCAGATGCTGGTGGTGGCAGGCTCCTATGTGGGAATCATCCTGTGCATCGTACAGATGATGGGAAATGTGAGCGATGTGGTGATAAATATCTGCTGTATCTTCCCCCTCTCCGCCCCCTTTGTGATGCCGGTCAATCTGCTGATGGGCAAGGTGGGTGTGGTAACGGGCCTGATCGGACTGGCGGCGGTGGCGGTCTGCACGGCGGCGCTGTTCTCCTTTACCGCCAGGGTGTATGAGTCCATGATTTTTTATAACGGCAAGGTATTGAAGCTGAAAGATATACTGCAGATTGCAAAAAACCGTCGTGAGACGGCATTGAAAAACACGAAAAAGGAGGACGCGGTTCATGAATAAGGGAATGTTTAGCGGCTGGCGGGATGTGTTCTCCTTCTCCCTGAAGCAGGCCACGGGCAAAAAGTTCCGAAACGCAACATTGGGGACGGCCCTGGTAATGCTGGTGGCGGGCCTTGCGGTCAGCACCATCATGGCTTTCAGCCAGAAAAGGGAGGACGGAAAACGTTCGCCTATACAGCAGGTTTATCTGGTGGACGAAAGCGGGCTGGAGGTTCTGCACCTGGCGGGCTTTGAGGAAAGGCACGGAAAGACATTTCCGGATGTAACCTTTGAGGAGTCCGGGAAGCCGGTGGAAGAACTGGCCGTTACTCTGGGGGAGCAGGAGCCCAACGCCCTGATCCTGGAGATCAGCCGGACTTCGGAAGGGTATCTTCTGAGAGCGGTGCTGCCTTATGGCAGTGAGATCGGCCAGGGGGACGCGGAAGATCTGTGTGAAGCCTTTGCGGACGTGATGGAGCAGAGCAAACTGCTTTCCTCCGGGATTCCCATGGAAAAGCTGGTGCTGGCCATGAGCGGCGTACAGACCAGTCAGTTGGATGCCGGGGAGGAAGCGCGCAGCCTGGGAGAAGAGATGGTGTCCATGCTTGCCCCCATGATGATTATTTTCTTCATGTACTTTATGACCTTGTTATATGGTATGAGTGTGGGGAATGCAGTCAGTGTGGAAAAGAGTTCCAAGCTGATGGAGATGATGCTGACTCTGACCAGACCCTATGGGCTGATCTTCGGTAAGGTGCTGGCCATTACCGTGACGGCCATCGGTCAGATGCTGCTGTGGATTTCCTGCCTGGTGGGCGGATTTTTCCTGGGGCATGTCATCGGGGAAAGAGTGATTTATCCTGAATACAACAATATTCTGCTGGATATCTTTGCCTTGCTGCAAAGGCAGGCGGGCAGTACGGCCTTCACTCCCGGAGCCATTGTACTGGCTGTATTTACGGTCTGCCTTTCCTTCCTGTTCTACTGCATGCTGGCGGGCCTGATTGCCTCTTTTGCCAGTAAGGCGGAGGAACTGGGCCAGGTTATGGGCATTTACCAGTTGGTTATGATGGGAGGATTCTTCTGCTCCTATTTACTGCCGCTTCAGGAGAAGGAGTGGATCAACACGATCCTGCGGATTGTACCTCTTACCAGCGCCTATATTCTGCCGGGGGATATTCTGGTGGGAAATATCACGGTGTTGGAGGGGCTGCTGTTTGTGGTGATACTGGTTGCTTTTACCGCAGTGGTGGTGGTATTCACCGGTCGGATTTATCGGGATCAGTTGTTCTATAAGGGCAAGAGCCTGCGGGAACGGCTGCATCGGAAGGCCAGAGAAGCGTAGCAGGATTTAATACGATTTATAAGCGAAACACAGATGGAGGGGCTGCCGCAAATAGCTATATATGCGACAGCCCCTTGTGTGTACCGCGTGAATTTCCGTATTGGGTATAAAGCACCGAAAGGTTTAAATCCCGGCATAATGGGCAATCAGCAATGCCCGGAACGTAATGTCGCATTGCCTGCGGATTTTTGCGCGCCAGTCTGCTTCTAACTGTGCGCCGAAGTACGGGCCCCAGCCCCGAAATTCGCCTTCATACATTTCAACGGAACAGATTCCGTCCTGATTGATATTGTCCATCACAAATGCAACTTCTTCTCTGAGCTCCGGCAAATAAGGATATAATCCGCAGCGCAGCAGCCATTCAACTTTTTCCAAATTTGTCCTGCGCACGCCGTCGCTTGTATGATTATTTAATCCGTCCCCGGAAATAGAGTAACCTTCATTGAGCAGCCAACAGGGGCCAACAGCATGATTGCCTACCCAGCAGCGGACAGGGGTATTTATGATTTCCTCCCGGTCTGCCCGCATCAGCCTTTTAAAGGACTCGGCAAGCATGGCAACATTCTCTTCATTTTTCCATCTCTCTGCGGAAAATGCCAGTATTTCTAAATGATATCTGCAGGGCCATCTTTCATTTTTGTTAAATAATCGCCCTTTTGCCAGGGGGCGGGAGACGTCCCAGATAGAGTCCACCTGCGTTACTCTCTCGAAGGATTCCAGGGAGAGTTTAATCTGCGGTGTGATGTCTATTTTATCATCGTAATGAGCCCTTGCAATACATGCGCATCTGATCAGATTTGGTCCAAATGCGGGAATCTCAAATTCACTCCAATATTGCCCGCCGCATCTATAAATCGGGTCCGTTAGTTCCGTTGTAACATAGGCGTTCATGGCCCTGTCCAGGAGAGTGGTTCCTTTCAGAGCCTTTTCGCCCATATATTTGGTGGCTGTTTCCTGATTGTCATACTGACCGGCATTTCTATTGCTTCCATGAAAGCCCAGACCGATCCAGCCGTTTTCCAGCTGCTTTTCACCCATGAAACGGATTATTTTTTCATCCAGTATCCGCTCCTGCAGGGTCTTTTCCTCCTGCGCCGTGATAGTCTGCAGTATTTCTTTTTTTACCCGCAGTTGGATTGATGGATTGGCATGGGCCAATAAAAAATCAATCATTTTTTGCTTCATTACAGACATGCTCCTTCCCTATTTCATATGTCTCTGTCTTACGAAAGAATGCTCCGGCAAAAACCTAAATTGATATAGAAAAACGGAATATTTGCCATATGCCAGTGTAATTATAAGCTATTTTCTGCAGATATGCAATGCCGAAAGGGAGGGCAGTAGTTGCATTTGGAACAATATCTTAATAGGAACAATACACGGAAATAGCCCGACTGACAAATTCGGCAGTACCATCCCCGCCTGCTCTGTCAATATTTTTCCGAAAGCGTTCATCATCTACATACATTTGCCCTAATCCTTTAAGGATTTCATTGGTGCATACATAGTAGTGACCGGTTATAAATTTCTGTAATTCGGATATTTTCTTTTGTACTTCATGGGAATCAGGAGTTAAATGTTTTAATCCTCCCAATTCTGAAAATATTGCCATTAGTTCGTTTGCAGACTTGCCATAACGAACTTCCTCTCCGGCAATATCCTTTTGTGCGTATTCCTGATACGCTTTGGTATTGCCCCATTTTGCCATGACTTCTGCCTTATACTTCTCAATTTCGTTCTTGTCGAAAACATCAAATTCCATATTTGTTACTCCTTTGCTTTGAATTTCACGGGCAAAGGCAAGAAGTTCCCCCAGGTGTTTATATTGTAATTCCAACAGCCGGATTTGCTGGGCAATAGCTTCTGACGGGTCAAAATCAGGACTGTCAAGAATTGCTTTAATTTCTTTTAAGGGGAACTGTAATTCGCGAAACAATAAAATATTTTGCAAACGGCTAAGTGCTGTATCGTCATACATTCGATAGCCTGCTTCGGTTACTTTCGAAGGTTTCAAGAGTCCGATTGCATCATAGTGATGTAGTGTGCGCACGCTAACACCTGTGATTTTGCTGACTTCTTTGACTGTTCGCATAATTCATCCCTCCCGTGTAATTTTATTTTAACCTATCACGTTACGTCAGAGTCAATAGGATTTGGCCAATCCATGGCATTATACGAGATGGAGGCAGACTCAATGGTACGCATTGGCACAGAACAGGGTGAAACTTCGGGCTTACTCATAATTAGCAGCGGCCAGCAATTCTTTTTCCAAAAACTGCTTTATGTATGGATTGTTTTCCTCGCTTAATGTGAGTTGAAATGCCATGTAACGGCATTTCTGATAAAATTCTCCGTCCAATACAAAAGTATATCCCATTATACATTTTGGATTACAGTCATCAGAATTGATAAGACGTTTGCAGACGGACGCTTTTTTGATTTCCTTTTTTGCCTTGTCGGGCAGTGTGTCAAGAAAATTCTGGTATTCCTGTATATGCTCGGGATAAATGCGGAGTTTCATCCCCGTTTTTCGGGATACGAAAGTTGCCAAAGTCCTTTTGCTGCTGTTTGACACATAGGACACAACATAGCCGCTTTTTTGGTTTTTTATGTCGCATTTACAGCCGCTCCCTGTCAGATACTCGTTGATTTGTTTTACAAAGCTGCAGAAACGCTCATCAACTGTTTCCATAAACATATGAAATTTCTCGTCCATAAGTCCCTCCGTTACCCCTTTTTCTTTGCTACAGGTATCCAAACTTCATATTGTGCGTTCTGTGGGTCTGGATTTAAGTAAACCTCAATATCGGGAGCATTGGCATATTCATACCCGGAAGTCGGGAGCCACTCCGTAATGATTCTCTGCTCCAATTCCTGTATGGACTGATTTGTACCTGTCCCGGAAAAGATTGCCCAAGTAGACGCAGGCACGGTATATTCTTCAAACACATCGCTCGCCTTTGTACTGGAAACGGCAATAAAATATTTCCACTGTTCTTCATCATTGCAGGCACTCACGCCCAAAAGTCCCATTGGCGGCGGATCCATCATTCCTGCCAATTTCTGTAATGTTCCATTTACAGACGCCTCCTGCCACATCTTAGGCACAACCATAAAATTATTCTCGATCTCCTTATCAAGCGGTGCGGATACACCAATGATGCGGAATGCTTCTTTAGTTTCGATTCTATAATTCATTTCTGTCGCTCCTTTTACAGCAATTCTAAACACAATCGGGGAAAAAGATTTTACAGATACGCCCCCGTCCTTCAAGGACGAGGGGGCTATCCCGTGAAAAGACTGAAACGCCCTGTTAAATGCAGTCGGGGAACGGTAGCCGTACTTCTCTGCGATATCAATAATTCGTTCATCCCCACCCTGCAGGTCTACTGCCGCTAAAGACATTTTTCTTCTTCGGATATACTCTGCCAGAGGGATGCCCGCCATATAAGTAAACATCCTTTGGTAGTGATAGGCGGAACAACAGGCAATCCGCCCAAGCTGTTCATAGTCGATTTCACCTGTCAAATGTTCCTCAATATAATTCATGCTTTGGTTTAATCTGTGAACCCATTCCATGAGATACCTCCTTTTCGCACATATTTTGTTTTGTGGACATAAAGCAGTCCTTATTATTATAAGGCATATCCTAAAATTTTTCCTCTCTATCCTTGCACAAAAAAGAGAGGCGGAGATCTAATAATTGCTATTTGCTTTTCTGGCTTGGCTGTACAAATCATGAACAAGCGAATTATATCTATAACCATTCGCCGCATGGCCTGCGGCAAAAATTCTTGACACCCTGCCGGTTCTATGGTATGCTCCATATATGAGTTATTTGAGAATCTTGTAATCTTTACAGTTCAGGCAGTTTCTGCCAATGACTCAAATGATACCATAGGGATTGGCAGGGGCTGGAACAGAATTATGTTGCGGAGAGGATAGGCATGAACGTATTGAACGGTATCTGCCTGTGGATGATCATAGGGATTATGGCTGCAGCGGGAACGCACTGCCTGGCCCGCAGATATCCGGCGCTGGGGCGGATATTTGGCAGGCATTTTATGCCTTACGGGGAAAAGACAATTTCGGGAGAGGGCTGTGCCGGTAATATGAGAGACAGCCGCCGGGAGGACCGGGCTGCGGTAAAACGGAAAAACGGCCTGACGGTTCTGCTGATTTTGTATGGACTGATTGCCATACGCAGCATCGGCTTTGGCAGCATCCCCGGTGGTTTTAACCAGGATGGGGCCATGGGAGCGGTGGATGCCCTGGCCCTGGCCAACTATGGAACGGACCGCTTTGGCAGCTGGCTCCCGGCTCACTTTCAGGCATGGGGATATGGGCAGATGAGCGTACTCCTTTCTTATCTGACCGTCCCGTTTATCTGGCTGTGGGGACTCAACAGTGTCACGGCCCGGCTGCCCATGCTGCTGGCCAGCATAGCAGGAGCCTGGGCACTGTACGGGTTGATTCAGGATATTTTTGGCCGCAGGACCGGAACTTTGGCGCTTTTGTGCGCGGCCATAGCTCCATGGCATTTTATGCAGAGCCGGTGGGCGCTGGACTGCAATCTGTTTCCCCATATGTTCCTGCTGGGACTGTTTTTCCTCAACAAGGGTTTGCAAAGGAGCCGGTATCTGTATGGATCCATGGTTTTCTTTGCCCTGTGCATGTATGCCTATGGGGTATCTTTTTATATGGTGCCGGTATTTTTATCGGCGGCCTGCATTGCGCTGCTATTGGCGCGGAAAATAAGCTGGAGACAGGTACTATTGTGCGCGGCGGTGTATTTCGGAATATCCTGGCCCATCTATGGAACCATGTTGATTAACTTTATGGGTTGGGAAACGGTGACTCTGCCCTTTACTACCATGGCATATTTTCCTGACAGTATGCGCTCCGGCGACATTGTATTTTTCACGGAGCAGCCTCTGGCGCAGCTTTGGTCCAATGCCCGCACGCTGTGGCGGCAGGTTTTTCTGCAAAAGCCCGATCTGCTCTGGAATGCCATAGATGACTTCGGCACCCTGTATCAGTGTTCCATGCCCCTGGTGCTGGGAGGAGCCGGGATTACAATCCAACGCGCCGTCAAGGGAGAGGGAGCGCAGCGGATCTCCTGCGTCCTGCTGCTGATTTACTGGGGCGCCGCCCTGCTGACAGGTTTGTTTATCAACAATGTGAATGTCAATCGGATCAATATAATTTTTTACTGCCATATAGCTTTCGCAAGTATTGCCGTGTATACCATTATAAAGGAGTGGAAACACCTGGCGGCAGTTTTTGCGGCAGTTTACGGTCTGCTGCTGGTCCTGTTTCTTAATCAGTATTTTACGGATTGGGCCCAACGGATGGAGACGGCCTTCTTTGCGGATTTTATTGAGGCGGTGGAGTACGCCGGGGACCTGGAGGCGGATTATTACTATATAACGCCGGATTCCCAGTCCGACGGTTCCTGGTGGGTGAGCCAGATCCTGACCATGTACGCGGTGAAGATGGATGCGGCGTATTTTCAAGGCAGAACGGACGTGTTTCGGGGAGCGGAGATATCCTATGAGAATCGGTATCATTTTTATCATGCCGTAGGAGAACTGATTCAGGACAATGCCAATATTGTCTATGTGGTCAGGGGGGACCGGATCGGGGATTATGAACCGGCCCGTTTTGCCAGAAGGCAGTTCGGCAATTATTATGTGGTGGTTCCCTGGCAGTATGTCAGATAACACATCAAAGGAATACAGATGTTATAACTTTCCTATGGCCGGCGGGCGGCGATGTTTCCCGTCGGCTTATTAGTTTTGGCCCCCCCGATAGGGGGTTTTTAATTGCGCCGAAACGGGTCTTGAAACAGTATTATCGGCGCAATTAAGGTATGGACCATATGAATGTCAATATATTTTTATCGAATATCAATAAAAATATATTGACATTCGAAAGAGAAGGTGGTATTTTATGGATAGAAGAGGAGCAATAAAGCGGAGGGACAAAGAGATACTCTGTAAACAAGCGTTATTGCAGTGATGTATGGAAAAGAACAGAAGGGGGCACAGGAGATGAATCGGGTTACAATCATCAGGATTACAAAATATCTGGTGGACTTTATGTTTGGAGCAGGCGTTCTGGCCACACTGACGCTGCCCTGGAGCGTTAAGTGGGCCGGGCGGTATCTGGAACAGCTGGCCGTGAATTACGGAGAGATTGTTACCATCTATTTTGTATTGGGAATCCTGGCTTTGGCTATTATATGGGAATTGCGGAAGATGTTCAAAACCGTATTGTCCAGGAACTGCTTTGTACGGGGGAATGTGGACAGCCTGAAGCATATGAGTTATTACAGCGGTCTGATCGTGCTGATGTCCGTGGTGCGCAGCATCGTTTATACCACCATAGCCATGTTGGTGGTGATCCTGGTCTTTGTCATAGCCGGATTGTTTTGCCAGGTGCTGGCTCAGATTTTTGATGAGGCGGTCAGTTTTAAGGAAGAAAATGATCTGACGATCTAGTGCACTGCCTGTTTTGGATTAGCATTCAGAGTTGTTATGAAAAGGAAAGAGGAAACCATGTCAATCATTATCAATCTGGACGTCATGATGGCCAAACGAAAAAAGGGACTGACAGAACTGGCCGGAGAAGTGGATATCACCCTGGCCAATCTGTCCATACTGAAAAACAATAAGGCAAAGGCGGTGCGCCTGTCCACGCTGGATGCCATCTGCAGGGCGTTGAATTGTCAGCCGGGAGATATCCTGGAATATGTGGAAGAGGAAGAAACAGAACAGTGACCCGGGGCCGGTCTTTCTTTTGTGCTGCGCCATTTTGAAAAGGGAAATTGAAAGCAGAAAGTGATAACTAAAAACAGAAGGAGTGAAAAGTGATGGAGAATATGCAGAACAGTATCTGGCAGGAGCCTTCAAAGGGCACGCTGCCCCAACAGAATCCAGGCGGCGGCCCTGGTATCCCGCCGGTGCCGCCCAAGAGCGCCAATTCCAGTATCCCGCCGGTGCCGCCTCAGAGCGCCAACACTGGAATCCCGCCGATGCCGCCTCAGAGCGCCAACTCCGGGATTCCACCCGCACCGCCGCTTTGCGCCGTGCCCGGAGGCCGGCCTCCCTATCCCCCCATGGCCGGTCCCGTCCCCATGCCTGGTCCGATTAAAAAACCGGACACTCCGGAGACCAAGAAGATAAAAGAAAATTTCCAGATTTTCGGTCTGGCCTCTTTCCTGTACGCCTGCCTGTATGCCTTTTGCATGTACCGCAACAACTGCGGGGTGACATACCCTTTTTTCGTGGCAGGAAGTTTCTTTTATATTTGCTTCTGCTTTGCAAAACTGGGGATTTCCTTAAAAAAAGAAAGCATATTCTACGCTGTCAGTATGATGCTCCTGGGGGTATCCACTTTCTGCACCGATGATGGGCGGATCATCTTTTTCAATAAGCTGGGTGTATTCCTGCTGACAGTCAGCTTCCTGCTGGCCACTCTATATGACACACGGAAGTGGAATCTGGTTAAATATTTCGGCTCCATCTGTCAGACGGTGCTTATGGCCATCAGCGAACTGGACCGGCCCTTCAAGGATGCCCACTGGTATATTAAAAACAAGATGAAAAGCAGAAACAGCAAAGTGCTGTATGTGGTGTTGGGACTGGTGATTGCCCTGCCTATTTTCATGGTGGTGGTGCCGCTGCTGATCAGTGCGGACGCGGTGTTTCGGAATATGACAGAGAGACTTCTGGAGCATCTGCGTCTGGGAAATATTCTGCTGGTGCTGTTCATGTGGGCCTTTATGTTCCTGGCCTCCTACTGTATCTTAAGCTATCTGTGCAAAAAGAACATAAGGCAGGAGGTGAAGGACGGCCGCAGGGGAGAACCCATGATTGCCATTACCATTGCCGCTATGCTGACGCTGCTGTATCTGGTTTTCAGCGTGATTCAGATCGTCTATCTGTTTATGGGAAATATGACACTCCCGTCGGGATATACCTATGCCAAATATGCAAGGGAAGGCTTTTTCCAATTGCTGGCAGTGAGTGTGCTGAACCTGATTTTTGTGTTGGTGGGCCTGGGATGCTTCAAGAAGAGCAGGGTGCTGAAAGGGATACTGACAGTGATGTCACTTTGCACCTATATAATGATTGCTTCCAGCGCCATGCGGATGATTATTTATATCAGATGGTATTATCTGACTTTCCTGCGGATATTTGTGCTGTGGGGATTGGCGGTGCTGTTCCTGCTTTTCACGGGCATCCTTCTTTCTATAATAAAAGAAGACTTTCCCCTCTTCCGCTATGGCATGGCAGTGGTGACCCTGTGTTATATGGCGCTGTCCTTCAGTCATCCGGACTATCTCATTGCCAAAGTCAATGTGGCCAGCATGGATCTGGAGACCCGCAGTGCTTTCTTCCAGGGGGAGCCCTATGACGACTATCAGTTTTTAAGCCGTCTCAATGCGGATGCCGCCCCGGTGTTGCTGGAGTGGATGGCGGAGGAGGGATATGACTTGAATGCGTACTATTTGGAGAATCCCTTTCAGAAAGCCCGAGAAGCCGGATTTTCTTCCTGGAAACGGGAGGGCTTTGGCTACTCTTATTTGACCCGCCTGAAAGAGCGGAATGCTCATAACGGAATCAGGACATTCAATGTCTCAAGATTTCTGTCGGAATTCCTGATTCTTTCAGAAACCACCCAGGGCATGTAATAAGGTATGCCTAAAGGATCCTTGTGGTCCATTTGGAGCAGTCCCAGACCTCTGTGGCCAGCCCTTCATAAAACTCCGGCTCATGGCAGACCATGAGAAGGCTGCCTTTGTAGTCGGCCAGGGCGCGCCGCAGTTCCGCCTTGGCGTCCACATCCAGGTGATTGGTGGGCTCGTCCAGCAGCAGTACATTGGTTTCCCGGTTAATCAGCTTGCACAGTCGTACCTTGGCCTGTTCACCGCCGCTTAAAACCTTGACCTTGCTCTCGATATGCTTGGTGGTGAGACCGCATTTTGCCAGCGCGGAACGCACTTCGTACTGGGTAAAACCAGGGAAGGTATTCCAGATTTCTTCGATGCAGCTGGTGTTGACATTCTGGTCCATCTCCTGTTCAAAATAGCCGATCTGCAGATAATCCCCCTGTTCCACGGAGCCGGACAGGGGTGGGATCAGCCCCAGAATGCTTTTCAGCAATGTGGTTTTGCCGATGCCGTTGGCCCCTGTGAGGACGATTTTCTGCCCCCTTTCCATCTCCAGGTCCAGGGCGCTGGAAAGGGGCTCCTGGTAGCCGATAACCAGGCCGTGGGTCTGGAAAATAGTTCTGCCGGGGGTGCGGGCCTCCCGAAAACGGAATTCCGGCTTGGGTTTCTCCGACGCCAGTTCAATCACTTCCATTTTATCCAACTTTTTCTGCCGGGACATGGCCATATTGCGGGTGGCCACCCGGGCCTTGTTGCGGGCTACAAAGTCCTTCAGGTCGGAAATCTCCTTTTGCTGCCGGTTGTAGGCGGCCTCAAGCTGGGCTTTTTTCGCCGCATAGACTTCCTGGAACTTGTCGTAATCGCCCACATAGCGGGTAAGCTGCCTGTTATCCATGTGGTAGATCAGATTGACCACGCTGTTCAGAAAGGGGATGTCATGACTGATCAGGATAAAGGCATTTTCATATTCACTCAGATACCGTTTCAGCCATATGATATGCTCTGCATCCAGGTAGTTGGTGGGCTCGTCCAGAAGCAGGATGTCCGGCTTTTCCAGAAGCAGTTTACCCAGCAGTACCTTGGTGCGCTGGCCGCCGCTGAGTTGTGTCACGTCCCGGTCCAGGCCGATGTCTGCAAGTCCCAGCGCCCGGCCTACTTCCTCCACTTTGGAATCAATCATATAGAAGTCATGCTGGGTCAACAGTTCCTGCAGGGTTCCGAATTCTTCCATATAATTTTCCAGTTCCTGATCGGAAGCCTCCGCCATTTGGTCACAGAGCCCGTTCATACGGGCCTCCATCTCATACAGGAAATCAAAGGCGGAGGAAAGCGTGTCCCGTACCGTGGCGCCTGCCTGCAGCGCCGTGTGCTGATCCAGATAGCCCACCCGGGCGTTTTTGGCCCATTCCACCCGGCCTTCGTCCGGCGTCAGCTTTCCCGTGATAATATTCATAAAAGTGGATTTTCCCTCGCCGTTGGCCCCCACCAGGCCGATATGTTCTCCCTTCAGCAGCCGGAAAGACACGTCCTGAAAGATCGCTCTGTCTCCGAATCCATGGGTCAAATGTTCTACATTTAATATCATAGCGTTTCTCTGCCTTTCAATATAATTCAAATTATATAATTCTAATAAAGAATTCCCTGTGCAAGTATACAGGAAATCCGCGGCCTTGTCACGCACAAAATATGCCGCTGGAAAAATTAAGAATTTTTAAGGATACATTTTCCACAAAATAGGATATACTAATGTCGTTATCAAAGTGATTTTAATCACTTGTCACTTGCACTTAGTGACGGAAAGGAGTATTATGAAAAAACTAGCAGTACTTTTATTGACAGCCACGCTGGCTCTCAGCCTGCCTGGCTGCGGCAACGGGAATGGGGAAAACGGCGGCAGCCAGGAATCTTCTACGGAATCCGTTTCCCAAACCGGAACGGACCAGGAATCTCAGCCGACAACGGACCAGGAGTCCCAGCCGGGAACGGATCAGGAGTCTCAAACGGGAACAGATCAGGAGTCTCAGCCGGAATCTGATCAACCGTCAGCGGATCCTTCCCAGGAGGGCATCAGCGAGCAGATGGGAGCCATCCGCCAGGCAGTGGTGGACGCGCTGGGCGACAATTACTGGCCGGATACCCTGATCCCGGCGGAGTATCTGGAAGGCAACGGCCTGACCAGTGAGATGTACACTGACTTTTGGGGCGAGATGCCCATGATCAGCACCAATGTGGATACGATCATTGTAATCAAGGCTGCTGAGGGCCAGCTGGAAGAAGTGCAGAAGGTACTGAACAGCTATCGGGACGCAAAGGTGAATGATACCATGCAGTACCCTATGAACATCGGCAAGATTCAGGCGTCTCAGGTGGAGACAGTGGGCGATTATGTGTGCTTCCTCCAACTGGGTGCGGATACGATAGATCTTGAGGAAGAAGATTCCATCCTTCATTGCCAGGAGCAGAACGGAATGGCGCTGGAGGCCATAAAGTCGGTGGTGGGGCAGTAAGCATTGCTGCCGTATTGCTGTAAGCCAGGAGTATGGGGAATAGAGTATGGTATTTAGCAGCATTACTTTTTTGTTTCGGTTTATACCGATCTTTATGATCCTGTATTTTGTGACTCCCCGGAGGATGAGAAATATCATCCTCTTTTTGGGGAGTCTGTTTTTTTACGCCTGGGGAGAGCCGATCTATGTGCTGCTGATGCTCTTTTCCACTCTGTCGGACTATGTGCACGGCAGACTGATCGGCGCATGCAGGAGCAGGCGAGTGGCCCGGGGACTGCTGATCTCTTCCATTGTGATAAATCTGGGAATGCTGGGATTTTTCAAGTACAGTGATTTCCTGATCGGGACTGTCAACCAGTTGCTGGGAAGCAATCTGCCGCTTCTAAAGCTGCCTCTGCCCATCGGCATTTCCTTTTACACCTTTCAGACCATGTCTTATACCATAGACTGCTATCGGGGTGAGGCCAAGGTGCAAAAGAACCTGCTGGATTTCGGCGTCTTTGTGACCATGTTCCCTCAATTAATTGCAGGTCCCATTGTGAAGTACCGGGATGTGCAGGATCGGCTTCATGAGCGGAAGGCGGATATCACAGCCATCAGTTATGGCTGCCGCAGATTTGTGACGGGGCTGGCCAAAAAGGTCCTGCTGGCCAATAACCTGGGGCTTCTGTGGACGGAAATCTCCGGAGGGAATATGGGCGGCACCACGGTGCTGGGCGCGTGGATGGGGGCACTGGCCTACGCTTTTCAGATTTATTTTGATTTTTCGGGATATTCTGACATGGCCATTGGTATGGGCGCCATCCTGGGATTCCATTTCCCTGAGAACTTTAATTATCCCTACATGGCAAAGTCTGTCACGGATTTCTGGCGGAGATGGCATATCTCCCTGAGCAGTTGGTTTCGGGAGTATGTATACATTCCCCTGGGAGGCAACCGCAGGGGGATGCCCCGGCAGCTTTTGAATATCCTGATTGTATGGATGCTCACCGGGATCTGGCATGGGGCCGGATGGAACTTCCTGCTGTGGGGGCTGTGGTTTGCCCTGTGGCTGATTCTGGAAAAGCTGGTGCTGGGGCGGGTGCTGAAAGTTCTGCCCTCCATGGTGGGCAGACTGTATACCTGGCTGGTGGTATTGGTGAGTTGGGTGTTCTTTGCCATTGAGAGCGGCAACGGGGCCATGAATTATCTGTATGTGATGTTCGGGCAGGGCGCAGCCGGGCTGTATGACTCCGCCACATTGTTTACCTTGCTGGAATACCGGGTACTGCTGCTCTTTGCGGCACTGGCGGCCACTCCGTTGGCCCACCGGCTGTCGGAGGCATTTTTCCGCTCCACGGGAAGCGGAGTGGTGGCGGTGCGCAGAGTGGCGGAGAAGCTGGTTCTTTCGTTATTGCTTCTGGCCTCCATCGCCTATATTGTGGAAGCCTCCTACAATCCTTTTCTGTATTTTCGTTTTTGACTCCCTGGGCATGAGTCCCGGAAGCGCAATTCGGAACCGGCTGTGAAACCTGTTATAAGGCTATATTCGATCCGCCGGATTCATAAAATCCGATTTGCGGGAGAGAGGTAAACTATGAACCTGGAGAATGAAAAACTGCATGCAGGCATGACCGTGGCTCTGCTGGCCCTGGTGCTGCTGGTGTTTACCGCTGCGGACCTGTTGAAGGCGGACCGGCTGTTTTCGGAGACGGAGAACCGGGTACTGGCCCAGAAGCCGAAGCTGAGCCTGGAAGGTATATTGAGCGGCAGCTATGAGAAAGAATATGAGGCGTATGCCACAGACCAGTTTGTCCACAGGGATACCTGGGTAATGCTCAAGACCCGCATGGATATTCTGCTGGAAAGGAAGGCCATCAAGGGCGTGTATCTGGCGGAGGACGGCTCCCTGATTGAACAGCATCTGCCCCAGGATTATGACCAGGCCATGGCGGATAAGCGGGTGGGGCTGCTGCGGGAACTGACGGAACGATATCCCCAGACCCTGGTGATGCTGGCGCCCACTGCAGACAATATCCAGTCCTACAAGCTGCCTCCCTATGCGGTGAGTTATGACCAGAAGCAGCTGCTGTCACAGGTGAAAGAAGTGGTGGGGGAGGAGCGTGTCATTGACCTGTTCCCCATCCTGGAGGAGCACAGGGAAGAGCCTGTTTATTACAGGACGGATCATCACTGGACCACACTGGGGGCCTATTATGCCTATCTTGAGTGGGCCCGGAAGGTGGGGTATCCCCCCCGCAGCTATGATCCCAAAGATCTGCAGACGGTGTCCGATACTTTTCTGGGCACGCTGCATTCCCGGATCAATCTGCCCATGGAGGCTGACAAGATCCAGATATTTCCCAGAACCAACAACCGGAAAGTGAAAATCACCTACGATTTTGCCAAAGAGGACGACAGCTACTATGTGCCCTCCTACCTGGAAGGGAAAAACCAGTATGGGTACTTTCTGGATGACAACCATGCTTTTATAGAGATTGAGACGGCATATGCGGCCAACGGCAAGGAGCTGTTTATCATCAAGGACTCCTATGCCAACTCTCTGATTCCCATACTGGCCCCTCATTATGAAAAAATATATGTGCTGGATCTGCGCTACTACAACGGCAGTTTGTTTTCACTGATGGAGCAGTATGTGACCCACAGCAGGGTGAGTGTGTTGGTGGTGTATAACTGCATACATTTTCTGGAGGATTTTTCTTACAGGTAAAGGCCCGGATCCGGGGATGGAGGGCATGGCTATGGTAAGGGGGAAGGGTATGGCAATAAAGGCGGTTATATTCGACATGGACGGCGTCTTGTTTGACACGGAAAAGCTGTGCATGGACAGTTGGATGGTGGTGGCGGAAGAATGGGGAATTCCTGATATGGAGGCTTTTTTCCCCACCTGTATCGGCAGGAATCTCACGGATACCCGAAGGCTGTTCGCCGGGTTTTACGGGGATGCCTACGATTACGAGGATTTCCGTAAGCAGGCATCCGCCTGGTTCCACAGCCAAATAGAGAGAAACGGCGCCCCGGTTAAAACAGGCGTCAGGGAGATATTGGAGTATCTGCGCCGGGCCGGATACCCGTTGGGACTGGCCTCTTCCACCGCCCGGCCTTCCGTGGAGGATCTTCTTGAGAGAGCGGGGATCCGGGGTTTTTTCCGCACGCTGACCACGGGAGATATGGTGGAACATTCCAAGCCCTGTCCCGATATCTATCTTCTGGCCTGCGGGAGTCTGGGAGTGGAGCCGGCGCAGACCATGGCCGTGGAGGATTCCCCCAACGGAATCCGGGCGGCCTGGGAAGCCGGCATGATACCCGTGATGGTGCCGGACCTGATTCTGCCGGATCAGGAAATGCGGGATAAGAGTGCTCTGATCTGCGGAGATCTGTTGGAAGTGATGGGGTATTTGGACAAAGGTTTTTGAATAAAGTAGGAGAGGATGTACATATGGCTGATTTGGGCATTCCCAAGAATACCATTGCGGTACTGCAAAAATATAATTTTGTATTTCAGAAAAAGTTCGGGCAGAACTTCCTGATTGATCCCCGGGTGCTGGAAAAGATCGTGGACGCGGCCCGGATTACTCCCCAGGACTGTGTATTGGAGATCGGGCCGGGTATAGGCACCATGACTCAATATCTGGCGGAAAGCGCCAGGGAGGTGGTGGCAGTGGAAATCGACAGGGCGCTGATCCCCATTCTGCAGGACACTCTGTCCGCCTATGACAATGTGACTGTGCTGAACCAGGATATCATGAAGGTGGATGTGGGGCGGATTGTGGAGGAGCGCAACCAGGGCAGGCCCATCAAAGTGGTGGCAAATCTTCCGTATTATATAACCACTCCTATCATCATGGGCCTGTTGGAGAACCATGTGCCCCTGCAAAGCATCACGGTGATGGTGCAGAAAGAAGTGGCGGAGCGGATGCAGGTGGGGCCCGGCACCAAGGAGTACGGAGCCTTGTCCCTGGCGGTGCAGTACTATGCCATGCCCGAAGTGGTGGCCCATGTGCCCGCCAATTGTTTCATGCCCCGGCCCAATGTGGACAGCACCGTGATCCGGCTTACCAGATATCAGGAACCGCCGGTGAAAGCGGCGGATGAGAAGTATCTGTTCGCGCTGATCCGGGCCTCTTTCAACCAGCGGCGTAAAACCCTGGCCAACGGCTTGCTGGGGGGCATGGGCCTTCCCAGGGAGCAGGTGGTCGCGGCCCTGGAGGAGATGGGACTGCCCGCCTCCGTCCGGGGGGAGGCGCTGACGTTGGAGCAGTTCGCCAGACTCAGCAATCTCTTGAAGAGATAGAGCGCTGTCTATTGCTCCGCAGCAACTGTGCGACGATCCATAACAATAGAGGGCAAAAGCATTCTGGGATTTTGCCCTCTACTGCTGAAAAAGAAATGGGGCCATGCCATTTAGTGTGGGGATTACGCTTCTTTTTTTCTCTGCACAATGCCATCGGCAAAGGTATCCATAAAAGCCAACATCTCAATAAGATTATCCACAAGTTTGTCGTCAATACTTGTCCAAGCATAATTATATCCGGGAAAGTAGGGACATAATTTATACTCTGTTTGCTTATAGTTTATTGGCATGCAGGCCAAAGGCCTTGTCCCTGTTTTGTCCGTTTGAACACAATATCTGCATCCATCACATTTTTTTGTACGTTCGATAACGAAATCTTTTACTTTCTGATTCATGGAATCAAAATTTTCCAGGAAGTTTTTCATTCCATATGGAATGCATAAACCCAATGCCGTAGGATTGCCCACATAGGCATCATACTGCGCGGATATTCCCGTGTGCTTAATCTTATATTCGTTACCGCCGCGGGGAGGCTCGCTGCCCCATGCCGGATTCGCATAAGCCAATGTCAATTTGCCATTTTCCGATGTGATATCATATGGCTTATATCCATGGGAAATCATCCATCTCTCCAGCCTGTGAAATACTTCCTCCCCCAATAAACGCGCATACACGTCAACGGAGTAAACATAATCTTCGCGGAAAAGACAATATGTAAAAGCGGCCTGCATCGCACCGGGGCGATTGGACATCCAAACCCATGCGGTCGGCAGTTTCTTTAAATCTTCAATCCCCAATGCAGACAATATTTTCAACTGCCGTTTATTTGGTTTTGGATCGGAACCCTGCCCTATTCGGAACATGGTCTGCAATAACTTTTCGACAGCATTCTTAATTTTCAGTACATTAGTTTCCAATTCAGGTTTTCCATATCCTTTTTTATAACGGCTTGGAAACGCATCGTCTTCATGCAGTGTTGGAACGACCAAGGATGGATCATGAAATAATAATTGGTACAGTCTCTTCATTAAATCATAGAAATCTTTTTGTTCTGATATACTGACCTCTGCACTTTGCGCCGGTACAAATTCCGGAAACATTGTTAAATATGCGTTTAATATCCGCTGCTCTAAATTTGCATATTCCATTTCATTTCCTCCCGCTGGTAATATATTATCCTGACGATTTGTGTGACTTTCTTTTTAGAGATTATAGCATAATTGCTGCCTGATTTCCACTTAGTTTAAGGCATAGTAAATATGCAAAGGCTCCGGGCAAGTTTTAGTTGCGGTTTATAACAAAATCGTTTATATATAGATATAAGAGGAGGTAATATAAATGATTTTGACATAATCCAATCAAGAAGGATACAAACAATGACTGGCAATCATAAGGTATAGGAACTTTTTGTTTGAGAATGCCTTTCGGATTGTCAACAAAGTAATTTCGAAAGCAGGAGGGAAGAATTATGTGTAAAAAACTGAAAAAGAAGGTAATTTGTTTCGTTTTAATGTCAGTGACATTAATCGGGAGTGCATTGACTGTATATGCGGATACGCCGGTGTGTGGAGGAAATCACAGCTATTCCAAGGTCAGAACACTGAATTCAGAGAGTTCGCAGGCAACTTCTCATCATCATGACGGGAAACTTTGCTTTTATTACTATGTGCATGAAAGAGTCTTGGAAAGGTGCACATGCAGGGCTGAACGGGTAAATGAAATAGATTATATCGTACACAAAAAAACGGATATAAATGTATAAAGAGCAAAGCAGGAGAGGGGTAGGCTTATGGGCATAAAGAGATGTATTTTAATACTATGTATTATTCTCCTGCTGCTGCCCGGCTGTGGGCGGCAGAGAGACAGCACAGGATCAGGGCAGGGGGATCCGGCGGCAGAGAAGGCGCTTATGTATGTGGACGAGACCTGGGATGCGGGTATCACTCCGGGATATGTGCCCCAGACTGCCTCTTTTTTGCTTGCGGAAAACAATTTGTATTTTCTGGACAGGACAGGCGGCTTTTGCAGGAGTGTTTATAAAGTTTCGCTGCAGGAGCCGCAGGCCCCGCCGGAGTTGGTTCTGCAACTGGAACAGGGTTCTATTGAAGCCATGGCCGTGGATGAAAAGCAGGAGCCTGTACTGACCATAGCGGGCATAAGCGGTGAGGGGCAGCGCTTTCTGGCGTCATATGACGCCGGCGGAGAAGAATTGTGGAGGCAGTATTGGAATGATACTTTTTCTGCCGAGGGTCACAGTCAGGCAATTACGCGTCTGGTCCGGGGCGGAGAAGGATATTTCTGTGCCCTGGGGGCACAGCGGATCTGGATTTTTGACAGCGAAGGCTGCGGCCAGGGGGAGATTGTCTGTCCGGGGAGAGAGTATCTGGATCTCTGTGCGGACGGGGAAGGTCAGGTTTATGCCACTTATCAGGATAGCCAGGGCAGGCAGAATATTCTCGCCAGGGTGCAATACCAAAACCGAAAACTTTCCGGGGAAGTGGAAATCCCCTTTGACGGATCCATGTGGGCCGGCGGGGACAACTGGCTGCTTATGTGGGGAAATGGATATCTGAACGCATATTCACCGGCCCGGGGGGAGACGGTAGAAGTTCTGGACACTGCCGCAAACAGACTCAGTAGAAATGAGATACAGGACATAGAGGTGCTGCCCGGGGGTGAAGCGCTGCTGGTGAGTTGGGAAATGTTAAACAATAATGCCCCGGTAACGATGGCCCGGCTGCGCAGGTCCCGGGAGAGAGAACTGACGGAGGAGGATAGTGCCAGGACCCTTACTCTTGTAATGCTGCAGGTGGTGCTGCAGATACATGAGGAAAATTGGCGTGAATTGGCGGCGGCCTTTCATTTTTCCCACAAAGAGTACCAGGTAGTGCCGGAGGGGATTGCCATGGAGGGGGTGGCGGATATCTATGCGGCCATGAACACCCGGCTGCTGGCGAAAGAGAGTGCGGATCTGATTGCTCTGCTGGACTATCAGGACATAGAGCGCTATATGGCCAAAGGCTATCTGGAGGATCTGACCCCCTATCTTGAGAGGTCGGAACAGTTGAGCCGGGACAGGTATCTCGGTTCTGTGCTTCAGTGTTATATGATGGGAGATGCGCTCTATAGTATACCGGTGAGCTTCAGCATATTGACATTGGGCGGAAGGGCCTCCGAACTCGGAAATGAGCCCGGATGGACGGTGGATGAGTTTCTGGACTGGCTGGAAGAGCATCCCGACGTTCAAGCGAAAGAAGGACTGTCCCCGAGCAATGTTTTGAATTATTGCCTGATGGGTGGAATGGATCTTTATGTGGACCCGGAGAGCCGCCGGGGCAATTTCCAGGGAGAGGATTTCTGTGAACTGCTTCGGAGAATCCATAATCTGAAGTTGGATGAACGGGAGCACTGGGAGGACTGGGGGGAACTGCTGGAGGGGGAGACCCCTGTTCTGGACCGGCTGGACGTGCAGGGATTCCTTCATTGTGGGCGCACGGAGGATGAGTATGGGGAAGAGATCGTATACAAAGGATATCCCACTGGGGACGGTACTCCCTGCTACTTTTTCCAGGGTTCCTGTTTGGCTGTTCTCAGCAGAAGCGCGGATAAGGAAGGGGCATATGCCTTCTGGGAATACTATCTGACCCATCGACAGATGGGGGAGGACTCCTTTTACACCAATCTGGAAGCTCTGGAAAAAAGTATGGAAACTGCCTCTGATTTATATATTGCGGATGTGGAGGAGGAAGGACGTTATACGGCATACAAGTCCCGGGGACTGGATGACTGGTGTGACTGGTATCCGGCCATGACCCTGGAACAGCGGGACAAACAGGTATCTCTGCTGGAATATGTGAGAGCGGATCCGCTGGAAAACCAGACTATACGGAATATCATTCTGGAAGAGGCTCAGTGCTATTTCGCAGGGGATAAATCGTTGGAAGATACCTGCGAAATCATACAGAGCCGTGTACAGACGTATCTGGATGAGACAGCATAGTAAACGCGGCGTTTTTCCATAGCCGATATATAGTCGGGCCCTTCCGGGGCCCGGCACAATATCTAGTATTTTTTCTCCTTTTTCCCACGATTATTTTTGACATACTTCTCCCACTATGATACACTTAATACAACTGTTTAGTCCGATGCGGTCAAGAGGTATAGACCGTGATCGGACGTTTGGCGTGTATTGTTGACTGGATTTTATATATGTATACAATCGTGAGATAGCATGGACATGACCGGGCCGGAGGCCGGATTACGGTTATGCGGGAAAGAGGAAACTTTGGATAAAAATGAGTATCGGATAAAGGCAGATGAGATAAAAACGTTGATTGCTCAGGGAGAATACCAGCAGGCGGCGGAGATTGCGGATACCATTGACTGGCGCCGGGTTAAGAGCGTGATGATGCTGTGTACAATCAGCGATCTGTATAAGATCAACCGCAGATATGAGGACAGCCGGGATATTCTGCTGCTGGCTTATGACCGTCATCCCGGAGGGCGCACCATTGTATACTCCCTGTGCGAACTCTCTATCAAAATAGAAGACTATGTGATGGCCATAGAGTACTACAAGGAGTTTGTCCAGATCGCGCCCAGGGATACAGGGCGCTATATCCTGCAGTATAAGCTGTATCAGGCGCAGGATGTGAGCCTGGAGGAGCGCATTGCGGTGCTGGAGGAATTGAAGACCAAGGACTATCGGGAAAAATGGGCTTATGAACTGGCCTATCTATATCACAGGGTGGGACTGGCCACCAAGTGCATAGAGGAGTGTGACGAACTGATCCTGTGGTTTGGGGAAGGCAAGTATGTGGTGAAGGCCATGGAGCTCAAGATGCTTCACCAGCCCCTTACCGATGAGCAGCAGGGAAGATATGACAGCCGCTTCCAATCGGAACCTGTCTATGAGGAGGGGGAGCCCTATTACGGAGAGTCGGAACCTGTTTACGAGGAGTCTCAGGGGCAGGAGGACTATTATTATCCGGAGACGGCTTATGAGGCGGAGGAGCAGGGCATGGCGGAGGAAGCCCAGTCGGCGGTGCAGCCGGAGGATGTGCTTCATGCCCCTACGATCCGTATTCCCTCAGAGGAGATCGAGATTCAGGTCAAGACCATGGATGTGGGACAGTATAACACCATCAATCTGCAGAAGGAACTGGCCGAAGGGCTGCGGGAAGTGCTGGAGGATGAGGAACCGCAGGACGCCGTTACCCGCAGCATTATAGCGCCCATGATGGAGGGGGACGGGAATATGGCAGACAACCTTTCCGAGGGACCGCAGGAGGAGCAATTTCCTGAGGAACCGTATTCGGAGGGGGTGCCGGAGGAACAGATGGAGACGGAAGTCTTCTTTGGCGCCACCGGTGAGATTGGGGATTTGAACCGGGAGCAATCCGGTGCGCTGCCCCGGGAGGAGTTGACGGGAGAGGAAGTTTATACGCAAGACGACAGAGGGGAATATCCTGCGGAAGAAACCTCCGGGGAGGAAGAGTCCACTGATGGGAATCTGGCGGGAGAAGACATGGGGCGGCAGGAGAAAGAAAGGACGTCCCGGACCGGGGAACCGATTCCTGCTAAGACATCGCATTCTGAGGAGAAGCCTGCAGGAGAGAATGCGGCAGAGGGGACTTTGGAGAGCGCGGAGGATCAGACGGCCGCCATCGTCATGGAGCAGCTTCGGATGCAGAATCTGGGCATAGAGCCTCCCAAGGAGATGGCGGGAGTATTGTCCATGGAATCCGACGGGCAGATCAGCCTGGTGGTTCCTGAGTCGGAGAAGGTTGAAAAGCAGATCACAGGCCAGATGCGGATAGAGGATATTCTGGCGGAGTGGGAGCGCATGAAGCGCAATAATGAGGAAAAGCGCAGGGAGGCAATTCATCAGAAGGTACTGCGGCAGACGGGGCCTATGTTTACGGCTTTTGAGGAGTCCATTCGGGACGGGTTGCTGGAGCAGTTGGAACAGGGAGCGGAGCCGGAGGAGATTCTGGCTGCGGCCGGGAAGGCAGCTGACATGGGGGAGGCTGCCGCCGAAGAAGTGGTGGAGGAATCGGAAGAAGCGTTCATTAAAGAGGAGTCCGAGGAGGATTTCTACGGAGAGGAATCCGAACTGGAGGAACAGCCGGGAGACGAGTCCTGGGAAGAAGAGCAGGAAGAGGCGTTCTACGAGGAGGAATCTGAGACGGGAGGATCGCTGGAGGAAGAATTCTTAGAAGAGGAGCCGGAGATGGAAGAACCGGCGGAGGAAGCGCCTTACGAAGAGGAGCCTGAAGAAGGGCTACTGGAGGAAGCGCCCTACGAAGAGGAATCCGAAGAAGAAGGGCTACTGGAGGAAGCGCCCTACGAAGAGGAACCCGAAGAAGAAGGGCTACTGGAGGAAGCGCCCTGCGAAGAAGGACTCGTAGAAGAAGGGCTGGCGGAGGAAGCACCCTGCGTAGAGGAATTTGAAGAAGAACTGGTAGAGGAAGTACTCTACGAAGAGGAAACCGTGGAAGAAGGGCAGCCGGAGGAATCCCACGAAGAGGATTCCAATGTGGAAGAAACCGACCGGGCCCGTCCCACGGAAGAGGAGTCCCGGAAGGAGAGACCCGTCGGAAAAAGGCGCAGAGAAAAAACTATACAGAAAGAACCCATACGAAAAGAATCTGCACAGGAGGAAGAGAATGCGTCACAGGAAGCTCCATCCGGCAGGGAAAAGCCCCGGGTGCGTGCGCTGACCCGGGAAGAGAAGGAGCTTTACGGCAGCTTTATCCAGAGCAGATCTTCCAAGGAGAAACTGATCGCCGCCATTGACTCCATCAGCATGGCGTCCTACACCGGCAATGTGGTAATTACCGGTGACGAGGGGATGGATACCATGACTCTGGCCAAGAACATGATCCGGGAAGTGCAGATGACAGACAGCAATTTTTCCGGTAAGATTGCCAAGATCTCCGGCAGTTCTTTTAATCAGCGGAATGTGACCCAGACGCTGGACGGCCTGGCCAATGGAGCCCTGATCATCCAGAAGGCCTCTCAGATGGATCGGGAAACGGCGGATGCCCTGTATAAGGCATTGCAGCAGGAGAAGTACGGGCTGATCGTCATTATGGAAGATACCCGCAAAGCAATGAACAAGTTCCTGGGCGTATATGCCAAACTGGCGGAGTGCTTTAACGCCCGCATGGACATGGAAGCTCTCAGCAATGACTCTCTGGTGGCATTTGGCAAGAAGTACGCCAGGGAGATGGAGTACTCCATAGACGAACTGGGCATATTGGCTCTGCATACTAGGATCGCCGAGATGCAGACCAGCGACCATGTGGTTACCATCAAGGACGTGAAGGGGATTATGGATGAGGCCATCCGACATGCCAACCGCAAGTCCATGGGCCATTTTGTGGATATTTTGCTGGCTAAAAGATATGACGAAGAAGATATGATTATTTTGAGGGAAAACGATTTTATATATTAGAATAGGAAATATATAGAAAAATGGGGAGGTATGGGTATGGTAAAGGCGAAAGCGGAGATGCCCGAAAAGGAAGCGGTGTTTATCTCTGAGGCAGACCAGTATCTGTTTGCTCAGGGGACGCACTATGACATTTACAAAAAACTGGGGGCTCACCCGTCCAGAGAGGAAGGGGAGGACGGAGTGTTCTTTGGCGTGTGGGCGCCCAATGCGGCCAGCGTCCATGTAATCGGAGAGTTTAATGGCTGGAATGAGGAGAGCCATCCCATGGAAAAGCTGGGACCCGGCGGAATCCACAAGCTGTTCGTGCCCGGCGTCCGGGAAGGCAGTATGTATAAATTTCTGATCACTGCTCAGGACGGACAGAAACTGTACAAAGCCGATCCCTTTGCCAACTATGCGGAGTACCGCCCGGGCACGGCTTCCAGGGTGACGGATCTTTCCGGCTTTGCCTGGGAGGATGAGAAGTGGATGGCGGAGCGGGACCAGAAGGATGTGCAGAAGCAGCCCATGGCGGTTTATGAATGCCATATCGGCTCCTTTATGAAGCATCCTGACGGCACCAAGGAAGGATTTTACAATTACCGGGAGTTTGCGGACCGTATTGTGGAGTACTTAAAAGAGATGCGTTACACCCATGTGGAATTAATGGGAATTGCGGAGCATCCTTTCGACGGTTCCTGGGGCTATCAGGTGACGGGGTATTTTGCGCCCACTTCCCGTTACGGCACGCCCAAGGACTTAATGTATCTGGTCAATCTGCTGCACAGAAACAAGATCGGCGTGATTCTGGACTGGGTGCCGGCTCATTTTGCCATGGACGCCCACGGGCTTGGCTGTTTTGACGGCCAATGTATCTTCGAGCATCCCGATCCCCGCCTGGGCGAGCATCCCGACTGGGGCACAAAGATTTTCAATTATGGCAAAAATGAAGTGAAAAATTTCCTTATCGCCAACGCCCTGTTTTGGCTGAAAGAATTTCATGTGGACGGAATCCGTGTGGATGCGGTGGCCTCCATGCTGTATCTGGACTACGGTAAGAAAGACGGACAGTGGCTGCCCAACAAATACGGCGGCAACAAGAATCTGGAGGCCATAGAGTTTTTCCGGCATATGAACTCCGTGATCCGGGGGACTTATCCGGGCTTTCTGACCATTGCGGAAGAGTCCACGGCATGGCCTAACGTGACCGGGGAGATCGGCGGGGAGGGCCTGGGCTTCACCTTCAAGTGGAACATGGGATGGATGCATGATTTCTGCGAGTATATGAAACTTGACCCTCTGTATCGCAAGGGAAATCACTATGCCATGTCTTTTGCCATGAGTTATAATGAGAGCGAAAATTACATATTGCCCCTGTCCCATGATGAGGTGGTACATCTGAAATGTTCCATGGTGAACAAGATGCCCGGCTATCCGGTGGACAAATACGCCAATCTGCGGGTGGGCTATACCTTTATGTTCGGACACTGCGGCAAGAAACTGCTGTTCATGGGTCAGGATTTCGGACAGGAGCGGGAGTGGAGCGAGGAAAGGGAACTGGACTGGTATCTGTTGGGGGAGAAAAACAACCTGGGTATGCACAACTATGTACGGGATCTGCTGGCGCTGTACCGGAAGTTCCCCTGCATGTATGAGAACGATAATTCCTGGAAAGGATTTGAGTGGATGAACGCGGACGATGCCGAAAAGAGCACTTATTCCTTTGCGAGGAAATCCGAGAACGGGCGGGGCAATCTGCTTTTTGTGATGAATATGACTCCCATGCGCTGGGAGGAGTATGTGGTGGCCGTGCCCAAGAAGAAAAAGTATAAGCTGGTGTTAAACAGTGACGATGTCTGTTATGGTGGTAACGGCAATGCGGTGCCGGAAGAGCTTACGGCCGCAGCCGAGCCCTTCCATTACCATGACTATTCCGTCACCCTGGATCTGCCGCCCTATACCGCAGTGGTGTACCAGTTCTGACATTGCCGTTAAGAAAAATATTTTTTGACCGAAATAATAGGTGAGCGCCTGTGCGCCCGCCTATTTTTCTTTCGGGACAATATCGCAGGCAGGATACGAGGGATGCATATGAAAATAAATTTTGACCATAATGCTAAATCAAACGGCCCCCGGGAGACAGGGCTTTCCCCGCGGCAGCAGGACCGCACCCGGGGGCAGGCGGTCAGGGCCAGAGGCTATGGGGCCTATGTGGACGGCAGGGACAGCATTCACCCCGGCAATGCTTTGGGCAGCCGCTGGAACCGGAAGGAGCCGGCCGGCCAGGGTAAGACTCTGGCGGAACTCCAGGCCCAGGCAGGCGTGGCGGATGTACAGCAGACTCAAAATCAGATGACAGTGATGGCACATACCATGTCCGATGAGGATTTTGCCAAAATGGCGGAGGAAGGATATGATCCCAGCCAGATGGATCCCCGGGATGCCGTGACCATATTGGATAAAATTAAGGCGGAACTGGTAAAGGCAGGACGCCGGGTGGCGGGGTATACGGACACGCTGGATATGGATACCCTGGCGGCGGCAGTGGGCGATATGGGCTTGGCCCAGGCATTGCAGGAGAGTTTTGAGGCCGTGGATATTCCCTTGTCCGCGGAGAATGTGGAGAAGGTGCTGCAGGCTCTGGATCTGGCCGAAAGCCTGGGGATACCGGGGGAGGCAGACTATTATTACATGGTCCGCAGCGGCATGGAGGCTACCATCAGGGAATTCTATCTGGCGGGGGCCAGCGGTTCCGCTCTGGAACAGGAGCAGCAGGCCGAATACTTTGACGAGGAAATCAAAGGATATATGACCCGTAACATCTCCGGGCAGTCCCAGGAGGGGGAAACTGTTTCCGTATCCGGAGAACAGACGGGGGAGGAGGAATCGGAAGAAATTCAGAGGCTGCTGACTTCTCTGGGATGTGTCGGGACCCGGCAGGAACTGGAGGCCGCGCAGTGGCTGGTCAGGCGGGGACTTCAGGTAGATCGGGACAGCCTGCGGAGAACCATGGAGATCCAGGGGGTATCTTTCCCTCTGGAGAAGGAAAACGCAGTACAGGCCGCCGCCGCCGCCATTGCGGACGGGCATGAGGCCATGGAAGGCAATCTGGCGGATCCCAGATCCGTGCGGCAAAAGGCGTATGACCTGATGGTCTACTACCAGAGCAGCGATGCTGAGCGGCGGATCAGCGATCACAGGCTGTTGGAGGAGATTCGTCTGCGCATGACGGTGGAGACCAACGTAAAGCTGCTGGAAAGCGGATTTTCCATAGATACCAGACCCATAGAGGAGACCATCGAAGCCCTGCGGCAGGCGCAGCAGGAACTGGCCAGGGAATTTTTCCCGGACCAGGGGATTACGGACCAGGAGGCAATGAATCGTTATCGGCAGCTTGAGGACGCCTGGCAGGTGGCGGAGGAATTGCCTGATCTGCCTCTGGACACCGTGGGCCGCTGGCGGGAAAGACTGCTGGAGGAAGCCGCTGAAGAGGCTTCGGAGGATCGGACCCTGTCCCGCTTCCACCGGGAGGGCAAGGCGCGGCAGGCAGAATATGAGAAGGCCGGACAGCGTTATGAGGCTTTGTGGACGGCACCCCGGGCGGATTTGGGAGACAGCATCCGCAAAGCGTTTGCCAATGTGGATGATATTCTGCGGGATCTTGGCTATGAAACTACGGAAGAGAACCGTCGGGCCGTGCGGGTGCTGGGTTACAATCGAATGGAGATCACACCGAGGCATGTGGAGGAGATCAAGGCGGCCTGCGCCACGGTGGAGGAAGTGGTCAGGCGTATGACTCCCGGGGCGGTGCTGCGGATGATCCGGGACGGGGTAAACCCGTTGGAGCAGAGCCTTCCCCAACTGCAGGAATATTTTGAGGAACAGGAGCGGGGACAGGACACCCGCCAGGAGACAGAGCGCTACAGCCGTTTCCTGTATAAACTGGAAAAAAAGGGAGACATCACCCCGGAGGAGAAGAGTGCGTTTATCGGCTGTTACCGACTTCTGCGCCAGATCGAAAAGGGGGACAGTGCCGCCATCGGCAGCCTGGTGAATACCGGGGCGGAGATGAATTTTTCCACGCTGCTGTCCGCGGTGAGAAGCCGCCGGGCGGGGCATATGGACACTTTGGTGGACGATGCGGTGGGCAGCCTGAGCCGTCTGCAGGACGGAGGTGTCCGGATCGACGAACAGATCAACCTGGGATATGCCAGAGAGTGGAACCTGGTATTGGAGGAGGCAGTGGAGCAGGCGGAGGATCCCGTTTCCGGGGAAACAACGGCGCAGGACGGCGGGGATCTTCGGCAGGAATATGCCCGGTCGGCGGCAGCCTCCCAGGAGGTTTATAAGGAATTGGAGCGGGCAGAGGAAGCCCCCACAGTGGCCAATGTACTGGCGGCACGGGGCATGGAAGAAGAGATTCAGAAACTCATGGGCCGCTGGAATGGAGGCAACAGACACCGGGAAAAGCCGGGGCAGCTGTGGCAGCGCCTGCAGAATCCTGAAGAATTCAAGGAGGCATATCAGGAGGCTGTGGAGGCTTCGGAGGAGGAGACCCAGCAGCAGATTCTGGAGGAGACGGACAGTCTGGTGGATGTGCGCTCTCTGCAGTTGATGACCGCGCAGCTGCGCCTGATGGGCAGTTTGTCCCGGAGGGAAGAGTACTATTTTCCCATGGAATTAGACGGGGAACTGGCGGCCGTCCATTTACAGATCTGTCATGGGGAACAGGAGAAAGGCGTGGTGCGCATCGAGCTGACCAGCGGTTCCCTGGGCAGCCTGAAGGGCCGGTTCCAGGTCAGGGACGGTGTTGTGAACGGCTATTTTGTGGGAAATCAAAGGGAGGCGGTTATGAATCTGCGCCGCTCTGCCGATATATTTGACAGTCACCTGCCGGAGGAATTGCGATCCGGTCAGGTAGAATATGTGCATAACGCGTCAGGGAGGACGGCCATGTCCTGGGACGGTGCAGGGACGGAGGAGGCGGTTTCGCAGCAGAGTCTGTATGCGACAGCCAAAGCCTTTTTGCAGACCGTGCGGGATGTGGAAAAGCAGACGGAATGGAATCCGCAGAATTCATAACAGCAGGAGGATTCAAATGAGAATCAATTACAATGTTTCAGCTATGCTTGCCAACAATGCGCTTGCCAATAATGACAACGCCCTGACTGCGTCCCTGGAGAGGCTCTCCACCGGCCTGAAGATCAACCATGCCAAGGACAATCCTGCAGGGCTTGCCATGGCGAAGCGGATGAACGCCCAGATTAAGGGGCTGGAGACGGCCAACGACAATGCGGGTGACGGAATTTCGGTGATAGAGATTGCGGACGGCGCCATGACCGAGGTCAGCGCCATGCTGCAGCGTATCAATGAACTGACAGTGAAGGCGTCCACCGGCACCGTTACGGACGGCGACAGAGAGATCGTACAGGAGGAGGTGGCTCAGCTCAAGGAAGAGATTGAGCGTATATCCGCCAACACCCAGTTCAACGGTCAGAACCTTTTGGACGGCACTTTTGACGTAAAGGGTTATACCAACGATGATTATATTAAAGTCAATACTTTCAGCGAAAAGACCCCCAAGGGGACCTATACGGTGGATTCCATCACCTTTGCGGACGAAGTCAAGAACGGCGTTGTCACAGGCAACAAGCTGGTGACGGCGATCACTCTGGGCGGCGATTTCCCTCCCGGCGTTGAGGCTGTTCCCGACGGTGTGAACGAGATCGTGGCGGAGAACGGATTTGTGACCATAAAGGGCAGCAACGGTTTTGAACTGAAGCTGGATCTGAATGACGCGCCGAATGGTACCGTTACAGATCTGAAAGTGGAGATCAGCGATGTGGGTCCCATGCGTCTGCAGGTGGGGGCCAATGAGGGGCAGATACTGGCGGTGGAAATCCCTCCTATTTCCCTGCGCAATATGGGTATTGAAAGGATAGACGTGAGCACCCAGGCAGGGGCACAGGATGCTCTGAACCGTATGGACGGGGCCATCGGCTTTGTATCCCGGGTCAGGGGTAAGCTGGGTGCTTATCAGAACCGCCTGGAGTCCACGGTGAACAGCCTGGACGTGTCGGAGGAGAGCATGACGGCTGCCTATTCCCGCCTTATGGACGTGGATATGGCGGAAGAGATGACCCAGTATACCACCAACCAGATACTGACCCAGGCCGGTACTTCCATGTTGGCTCAGGCCAACGAGAGACCCTCCCAGGTGTTGCAGCTGCTGCAGTAAATGGGAGAAATAGGGATATGCGTTGCTTAAATAAAAGGAGGCAGTAGCATGACATCGGAGTTGAAGAGGCAGTTTACTTTTCGCGTTTCGCAGGCCAATCCCACTGAGATGATCGTGATTTTGTATGATATGACTTTGCAGTATCTGACCGATGCCGGAGAATCGGCTGGACGGGAAGAGATCGCGGAATACCGGGAGAATGTGCGCCGGGCCAGAAATTGCGTGAGCGAACTGCTTCAGTCCCTGCATTTGGAATATGAGCCGGCGGCCGCCCTGCGGAAGTTGTACCTGTACTGCCTCCGCAGACTGTCCCAGGCGGAGGCACGCCTGCACCCGGAACTGCTGCAGGAGGTGGAAAACATTCTTACGCCGCTGCGGGACGCCTATGGCCAGATTGCGCCCCAAAGTACCGCAGGGCCGGTCATGCAGAATGCGCAGGCCGTGTACGCCGGTCTGACTTATGGCAAAAATACACTAACCGAGAACATGGCTGACCAGAGCATGAATCGGGGAATGCTCGTATAGTCCCCGTAGCCGTCCCACAGGGGCGGCTTCTTTTTTGGCCTCATACTCCTCCTCGGAGAGGGCGGCCAGATGTTTGTATCGTTTTAACAGCGCGTTAATTTCATAGATATAGCAGTCTACCATGTCCGGTTCGACGGCGTTGTCAAAGCCCGCATATGCGATTTCCAGCGCAATGCGGGTTTTTTCCAGATCCTCCCGCAGAGAGGGCAGGGTAAAGTGTATATCAATGTCTCCAGAGGTGTAATAGCCCTGACTATAATAGGTTTTCATAGTGCCCTCCATTTTTACTGTCAAATTTTGGTTGGTATAAGTATAGCCTCGGTACTAGCAAAATATTCCAGTTAAATGAGGATTTTGGTCTTTTTTTCCAGTTGGCTCATATGATGGTAAAAAGCAGCTTGGATAAAAGGAATCCAGGAGGAAACTATGGCCCAGACGAAAATATTGCTGATTATGGGAGTATGCGCGCTGGTACTGCTGGCCTATGCCTGGAGACGCCGGGCGGAATGGCTGCTGAATCTCCTGCTGCGGGGAGTGCTGGGGGCAGTGGCAATCTATTTTATCAATCTTGCAGTGGCATCCCGGGGATATCCGGCGCTGGTGGGGGTGAATCCCGCTACGGTTTTGACATGCTCGGTGCTGGGATTTCCTGGCCTTGCGGCACTTTATGGACTTCAGGTTTTTCAACTCTTGTAGAGTTTTTACAAAAATGATTTTTATTTGTTTTTACTATGGACATTTGCTAAAATAGCGGATATAATGCATTTCAACAAGAGGCGTTTCGAGTCTCTTTCATCTGTTCATCATGTTATTGTTGATTTGTGATTCACAATTTTTACCACGATTTCATGCAGGATGTACAAGGCCCCGGGAAGGGGACAGTGAGAAAGGAGAGGTGTTATTGGATCATAAGGTTTTGGCACTCTGCGATCCGGAAGCGGATTATGCGGGGCAGTTGTCGGCCTATCTGCAGAGTTATAAGGAGTTTCCCTGGGAGGTGGAAGTCTACACCGGACTTTCCCAGTTGGCGGCCAGCGGGAAGCAGGAGGGGATTGATCTGCTCCTGGTAGCAGAGTCGGTATATGCCCCGGAACTGCCGGTGGATGCAAAGGCCACGGTGCTGCTTAATGAGAGCGGTCTGGTCAGGTGGTCTTCCCTGAAAAATGTGGACAAGTACCAACCGGCAGAAAATGTGCTGAAGGAACTCCTGGAGATTTATATGGAGAGGGACGAGGAATTTTATCCCCGGCTGAGCAGCGGACACCGGACTCGGGTGGTGGGAATGTATTCTCCCGTGCGGAGATGCCTGCAGACTTCCTTTGCGTTGACCTATGGCCAACTGCTGGCGGAAAAGTACAGGACACTGTATCTGAACTTTGAACATTATGCGGGTATGCCGGAATTGGTGCCCGGGGAGAAAGGCAGGGATCTGTCCACGCTGCTGTATTACATGAAGGCGGATCAGAGTAAGTTTGTGCTGCGCATGAAGGTGCTGGTACAGAAAAAAGGACGGCTGGATTACATTGCGCCGGCATTTATGGGACAGAACCTGATCTATATCACGGTCCAGGAATGGCAGCAGCTGCTGTGGAAGATCGGAGAGAGCGGGGAATACGACTACGTGATTCTGGACCTGTCCGAGAACATGCAGGGGCTTTTGGAAATCCTGAGAAGGTGCTGCCGGGTCTACATGCTGGTGAAGGAGGATCCCGTTGCCAGATGTAAAATTGACCAGTATGAACAGATATTGTCCCTGTATGAGTACGACGACGTGAAAGACAAGACCAGGAAATGCCGCCTTCCCCTGTTCCGCCGCCTGCCGGAGCAGATCGAGCAGTATACCCGGGGAGATCTGGCGGAATATATCAGGGAATTGATTGAGGAAGAGGAGGAACGGGCCTAGTGTGTCTGTACGCCGATCCCCTGTTTGACATCCTGCTTCGCTCCGGCCTGCATGGAAGTTGTACCGCCGGCGTCAGTGCTGCCGGGAAGCGCTTCTTTCGGCATCCGCCCTGCCGGTCATATCTCATCCAGGGGAAGCTGCCGCATATCGTACATACAACCCATCAGTGTGCCGGATATTGGACAGAAAGGAGGGGCAGAAATCCCAATGAAAGATTACGGAGAAATAAAACAGGAACTGCGCCGCAGGGTTCTGGAACAGCTTAATTACAGTAGGGAACAGCCGGACAACGAGGTCATGGAGATCATTGATGAAGTGCTGCTGGAGGAACAGCTGCTGCGGCTGCTGCCGGTAAGCGAGAGCCATCGGCTGCGGACGGAATTATTCTACTCTCTGAGGCGGCTGGATATATTGCAGAGCCTGATAGAGGACCCGGAGGTCACGGAGATCATGATCAACGGTCCCAACAGTATATTTGTAGAGCGCGCAGGACATTTGCAGGAACTGGACATCCGTTTTGAATCGGAAGAAAAACTCCAGGATGTGATCCAGCAGATTGTAGCGGGCTGTAACAGAATCGTTAATGAAGCATCACCCATCGTGGACGCCCGACTGTCCGGCGGCGCCAGAGTAAATATCGTTATGAATCCCATCGCCTTGAACGGCCCCATCGTCACCATCCGACGTTTCCCCGACAACCCCATCACCCTGGAAGAACTGATCCGCTGGGAATCCCTGTCCCGGGAGGCTGCGGAATTTTTACAACTGCTGGTACGGGCCGGATACAATATTTTCATAAGCGGCGGAACCGGCAGCGGGAAAACCACCTTTCTCAATGTACTTTCCGGCTGCATCCCGGACTGGGAGAGGGTTATTACCATCGAGGACAGCGCGGAACTGCAGCTCCAGGGCCTGCGCAACCTGGTGCGCCTGGAGACCCGCAACAGCAATGTGGAGGGATGCAGGGAGATTACCGTCCGCGACCTGATCCGCGCCAGTCTCCGCATGAGGCCGGACCGCATTATCGTGGGAGAAGTGAGGGGCGCCGAGGCGGCGGACATGATGCAGTGCCTGAACACGGGACATGACGGTTCCATGTCTACCGGACATGCCAACAGTGCCCGGGACATGCTGGCCCGGCTGGAAAATATGATTCTCATGGGCATGGACATTCCGCTGCCTGCCATCAGAAAGCAGATTGCCTCCGGCATAGATATTATCGTGCATCTGGGCCGGCTTCGGGACAGAAGCAGGAAAGTATTGGAAATCTCGGAGGTAATGGGAGGCGAGGCAGATGATATACGACTGAATCCGCTGTATCGTTTTGAAGAGACGGGGGAACTGCCGGAAGGGCGCGTGCTGGGTGCACTGATCAGAAAGGGGGAACTGCTTTGTGACCAAAAACTCAAGGCGGCGGGGCTTGAGACTTAGCTTTGGAGGCCGGGACAGCGGCTGTAAAAACAGCCTTATCTGCTTCCCGGAGGGTCTGTGGGACTTGGGAAAAGGCCTGCTGGTGACGGGGTTGTTCGCGTTCTTTTTCTATAGAAGTATATGGGCTCTGCCTCCCATGTCCCTGGTGGGGTGGTTTTACCTGAAAAACAGCGCGCGTCATCGCCGCCGCCGGGGGGATCGTCTATTGCTGCTGCAGTTTAAAGAATGCCTCCAGGCGGTGGCGGCATCCATGAGGGCAGGATATGCCGTGGAGAATGCTTTTGCAGACAGTATGGCCGACATTCAAAGTATGTTTGGAGAGGGCTGCGCCATGGAGGGGGAACTGCAACTGCTGCGACGGGGACTGAGCAACAACCTGCCTCTGGAAACGCTGCTGACAGAGATGGGACAACGGGGCGGCCTGGAAGAGATGCGGGAGTTTGCGGAAGTGTTTGCCATTGCCAGGCGAAACGGCGGAAGCATCCCGATAATCATTGATGCAGCCTGTGGTTCCGTCAATCGGAGACTGGCTGTGGAAGAGGAGATGGAGACCCTGCTGTCTGCCCGCAAACTGGAGCAGCGGGTGATGAACGCCATGCCCTTCCTGATTGTCTGGTATGTGGAGGCCGGCAATCCCGGCTACTTTGACATGTTGTATGGAAACCCAGCGGGCATAATGTTGATGACTGTCTGTATGGCAATCTATCTGGCAGCTTATGCCCTGTCTGAATGGATTTTTGACAAGGCATTTGGGGGGAAACGGCAGGAAGAACGGGAACCCATGGCCGAGTAGGAAGGAGAAAGAAAATGTATCTGATAGGATCAGGGATGGGTGTGGGATTTGTTCTGCTGGCATGTCTGTCTCGGGGGGAGGAGGGAAATCTGCTCAGAAGAATCTCTGTATACCTGTATAAAAAGGGCTGTATTCACAAAAACCCCCTGTTGAATGCCCACCATGTGCAGAAGGATCTGGAAAGCCTGCATCCGGGAGAATCGGGGCTCTTGCTGCAGGGAGAATATTATATGCAAAAAATTCGCCTGCTGTTGCTGGTGCTGGGAGTGGGAACTTTGCTGGGAGTTGCGGCCCGGGCCGGGGCGGACCTGGAGGGAAGCTTGACGGACTGCGGGGAATTGTTACGGCCCTCACCGGGGGAAGGGGAACGACAGGTGGAACTGCGGGCCTGGCTGGAGGGGGAGGAGGTGGGAAACATCATTGTGACAGTGCCGGAGCGGCGGCTGGACAGGCAGGAAGCCCAGGAACTGTACGAAAGATTCTGGGAAGCCTGGAAGAGGAGGGCGCTGGGGGACAATCCGTCCTGGGACCAGGTATCCCTGTCCCTGACGCTGATGGAGGAACTGGAGGGATACCCCTTTGCCGTCACCTGGAAAAGCAGCGATTATGAGGTTCTGGGGAGAGACGGAAGGATTCACGCCGCTCAGATGCCTGTGCCTGTGACGCTTATGGTGGAAAGCCGGTATCAGGAGGAATGTTGGCAGGAGAAATTGGAACTTATGGTGGTATCCCGCCCCCTGGAGGGAAGGGAACTGTTGGCAGCGCAGGCGCTGGATGCCTATCGTCAGGCAGAGCAGGCGGATCAAAACCGGGATCGGATTCTTCTGCCGGAAAAACTGGGACAGGATAGGCTGTCCTGGCATGAAGTCAGGGAAAACCACAGTTTGCTGCTGATGCTTATGACGGCGTTCACTGCGGCTGGGGTATTCCTCCTTCAGGACCGGGATCTGCACCGACAGGTGCTGAAGCGGCGTGAACACATGAAGGAAAACTATCCGGTGATAGTGAATAAATTTCTGCTGTATCTGGGGGCGGGAATGCCCATCCGCAGGGCTTTCCAAAAGATAGCACTGGACTACTGCCACAGGCGGCATGGAGAGCCGCAGCCTCTGTACGAAGAGATGCTGCTGGCCTGTAACCGTCTGCAGGCGGGGGTCTCCGAGAACCGGGTATATGAAATGTGGGCGGCCCGCACGGGTTTGCAGGATTGCGCCAGGCTCAGTACCATGCTGGTACAGAATCTGAAGAAAGGGAATGCGGCATTGCTGGCCCGTATGAGGGAAGAAGGGGACAGAGCTTTGCAGGAAGATCTGAACCTCCGCAGGAAAAAGGGGGAGGAGGCGGGTACCAGACTGCTGGCACCCATGGTCATGATGATGGCCATTGTGATGGTGCTGGTTATGGTCCCTGCGTTCCAAAGTTTTGGCATATGAAAGGCGGGGCAGAGGGATAGGGCAGGCTTGCCGGGCCGGCGGTGTGCACGAAAAGAGGTATGGAGAAATGGAAGTATGCAAAATGAGAGTATGCAAAAAAGAAAGTATGCAAAATAAAAGTATGCAAAATAAAAGTAAATAAAATAAAGGAAAGTTAAAATAGAAATGTACAAAAAAAATTGGAGGAAAATGAAATGAAGATGTGGGAGAAAGTAAGGAACTGGGCGGATGCAAAGCTGATCGGCTGGAAGAATTTTATGGCCGGAGAAAATGCCGGTATGGGAACGGTGGAGGTGATACTGATTATTGTGGTATTGGTGGGAGTAGTCATCATATTCAAGTCACAGATTACCGAACTGGTGGAGTCCATCTTTTCCAAGATCACCAGGCAGGTCAACAAAGTCTGAGGGCGTCCATGAAAAACAGGAAAAAAGGTAAAGACGCCAGAGGATTCGGGGGATATCTGACGGTGTATATGGCGCTTACCCTTACAGTGATGATATCCCTGTGCCTGGTATTGATCCAGGGGGTCAGGAGACATACTGCCGTGTTTGAGGCGGAATGTGTGATGGATATCGGCCTGGACAGTGTGCTGGCAGAATACCACCGGGTGCTGCTGGAGCGCTATGGCCTGCTTATGGTGGACACTTCCTATGGAACGGATTATCCCTCTTATTACAATACGGAACGGCATCTGTCAGAATACCTTTCCCATAATTTCCGTTATGAAGATTGTCTCAGCCTTCCGTTTTTATACCGTGATCTGCTGGGGCTGGAATTGGAGGACGTTCAGCTGCTGAAAATATCCCTGGCCACGGACCATGAAGGAAGGGTGTTTCAGCGCCGGGCGGCGGAGTGTATGCGAAGCCGCCTGGGATTGGAGTTGGTGGATAAACTGCTGGGTTGGATGGAGGTCGTGGAGGGATATGGGCTTTTGGAAGAGGATGTGGAAGAGCAGCTTGACCGGGTAAGCGAGGAATTACGACAGTATGACGGTACGGAAAGACAAATCGGAGAAGAAGAGTGGATCAAGGTGGAGATTGCGGATCCCACTGAGACTGTGCGGACGCTGCGGAAGGAAGGTATCTTAAAATGGGTGGTGGAGGATGTGGGCAGCCTGTCAGAAACCGTTATAGACCCCGGTCAGTATATCAGCGGGCGGATCGCCAAGGGAGAGGTCAATCATGGCAATTTTCCCATGCAGGAAGAGTTGGATCCGGCAGAAAATATCTTTTTGCTGGAATACTTTCTGGACTTTGCGGGCAGATACGGGAGTCCTCTGGAAGGCAGTCTGCTGCAATATCAGGTAGAGTATTTGCTCTGCGGGTCCTCCGGGGACAGGGAAAATCTCCGCAGGACGGCCAATCTGCTATGCGGCATCCGCCAAGCGGCCAATGTGATTTATCTGCTTGGGGATGCGGCCAAGAGAGGCGAAGTGGAGATAGCGGCGGCGGTGTTGTCCGGAGCCGTTGCCCTGCCGGAGCTGCAGCCTGTGTTTGAGACTGCCCTGATCCTGGCATGGGCTTATCTGGAGAGTTTGTACGACGTAAGAACACTGCTTGCCGGGGGAAGGGTGGAACTGCTTAAAACAGATGCCGGGTGGCATTATTCCCTGGCCAATATCTGGAGTCCCCCGGCGGACGGCCGGGAGGAGAAGGGGGAGGGCCTGTGCTATGAGGACTATCTGCGGATATTGCTGTATGTCCAGTCGCCGGATGTGCTGGCCATGCGGTTTATGGATCTGATGGAGATGGATATCCGCCTGACTCCCGGAAACAGCCATTTCCGCATGGACGGGTGTATGGACAGCCTGGAGGCGGAAGCTGTGATTCACTCTGGCTATGGATTTTCCCTTACGATAAAGAGGGAAAAAAGGTATTAAGATCAGACGGCACGAACAGCAGCGGCATGAGGAACAGGCCGGAAAATATAGAATAGAACGGTCCGTAAAAGAGAGCAGGAAGGCAGGAATGTGTATGAAAGTAAAGAGAGAGCAGAGGTATGTATAAGAACTTTTATGGCTTCAGGACTAAAAGCGAAATGAAAAGAGCAGGAACAGGAGGAGATGAGGCAGAGGTAAGGGGAGGTGAACGGACATGTCCCTTCTATGGATGGTAACTTCTTACATTTCTGACAAACAATATTTTATCGAGCCTTCTCCCATGTGCAACTCCCTGTTATTCGGCTTCCTTTCTTTGCCATGTATAGAGGGGACATGTCCGGCTATCTCCCACCGTAAAAAGAAACCACAAGAGTGCAGGGGGAGTATGACGGTAGAGGCGGCTGTGGCATTACCGCTGCTGATCCTGTTTATCCTCCATTTGGCCAGTTGCCTGGAAATGTTGCGCCTGCATGGCCGGCTGGAATATGCGCTTTGGCAGACAGGGCGGGAACTGGCCGTGTATGGAGCGGCGGAAACGGCGGGGGATGTTCCTGATTTAGCTGTGTCCTATCTGTATGTGAATGGCAGGCTTGAACAGATACTGGGCGAAGACTATCTGGACAAGGCTCCCCTGGCCCATGGGAGGCAGGGACTAAATTATCTGTCGTCCCGGTATCTGGAGGAGGAGCAATGCATTGACATCCTTCTTACTTATCAGGTATGTCCTTCCATTACCTGCTTCCCCTTTCCCTATTTCCGCATGGCCAGCAGATATTTCGGGAGGGCCTGGACGGGCTATGACGTAGGAGGCGGGGAGGGGCGCATTTTCTATGTATATGTGACGGCGGACGGGGAGGTGTGGCACAGTAGAGGGGATTGCTCCTACTTAAAACCAAATGTCTCTGAAACACTGCCCGAGACGGTGTGGTCCCTTCGCAATGCCAGTGGGGAAAGATACCGTTCCTGCAGCCGGTGCCGGGACTTTCCCACTGGCGATACAGTGTACTTGACCCGGGAGGGAAATCGGTATCACAACACCAGAGGATGTCCGGCACTGTTGCGGCGGGTGCGCGCCGTGGAATGGCAGGAAAATATGCCTTACCGGCCTTGCAGCCGCTGCGCAGTACCACGTGGTGCATAGTGAAAAGTGCAGATGACGCTATACAGCTAACGCAAAAAGAGAATCCAAAATGTGTAAAGAAAAGGCAAGGAAAGAGATTCCAGGATGTCTTTGAATATGTCGGAACAACATGGAAAGGAGCGGGTGCCTGAGTGAAAGGAAACGCAGAGGGAAAGGGGCTTGCGGTATAAAAAGGGAAGCTGACAATGGACCAGAGTTTTTGAAACAAAAAGAGGAGGTATTGCTATGTGGGATTGGGTGGGAGCCCTGTGTGCGGCGGTACTGTTGGGCTATCACGGCCTACTTGATATCAAAAGAAAAAGTATACCTGTAAAATCCCTGTTCCTGGGTGCAGTGGTCTCCTGCTGCTGGGTTCTTGGAAAGGGTTTACTGGGACAACAGTCCTGGGCAGTCCTGGGAGCCGGATTGCTGCCAGGAATTGTAGCGCTGCTGCTGGCCAGAGTCACCAGGGAGCAGTTAGGTCGGGGGGACGGCTGGGAATTGATTCTTATGGGAAACTGGATGGGCCTGGCGGATTGCCTTCTGGCTTTTGGGGTCGCTTTGGCGGGGATTTTTTTGGTAAGTGCTGTTTTGTTGTTAATAGGTAAGGTAAACAGAAATACCCGCATTGCCTTTGTCCCCTTTCTGTGGACAGGCACAGTGGTGGTACTGCTGCAAATTTGGATCTTATGATGGAGGAGAAAACCCAATGGATCATGGAAGAAGAGTGGGAGGTTATTTTTCTGTGGAGGCGGCTCTGGTGCTGCCGGTGGTATTAGGGGTGTATCTTTTTCTGATCACCATGCTGTTTGTCCAGTATGACAGATGCCTGCTGGAACAGGATATGGCATCTATGCTGATAAAGGCTAGCAATCACTCTGGCACACCTCGGCAGCAGTTGACATATTTGCAGGAACTGACTGCCGCATGGGACAGGGAACAGTATCTGTGGCTGGAATTACAATCTCCCCATTTTACTGTACAGGGAGGGCAGATCTGTCTGGAAACTGCAGGAGAGTTTGTCATGCCAGGGTACGGTGGCCTGAGTGACGTGGCCGGGCTTCATCGGCTGGAACTGTCATTTCGGTTGAATGTTTTGGACAGGCCAGCGCTGGTAAGATTGCTGTACGGGAATAGGGCGGAGGAAAAGGACGATTTTCAGAAAGACAATAGGGAAGGGAGTTAATTGCGGGCTATTGGCAGTGTATTAAAAGCGTAAAAAAGAAGGTATAGAGAGCCTGGGCCCGATGGAGAGAGAAAATGGACAGAGAGGGATTGCAGAATAATATAATAAAAACAGAATATATAAGAAATCTAAACTGTAACTATGTGCGGATGATGTTGGAGGAAAAACCAAAGGAGAGTCGGTACCAATATTGTATTTTGAACAGGGGAGGCATTCGCTTTTTGCTGCCTTGCAGTCTGCGGTATATTGACGGGGAAGCCTATTTATATTATGATATTTCCTCAACTCAAAACATAGCGCAGCTGTTTGCCGGAAGAACCCTTGGCAGAGAATGGATGCGGGATTTTTTATGGGGGATGGAGCGAATGCAGCAGGAATTGAGCCGATTTCTGCTGGAGGGGCGCAATGTGGTCTGGGCTCCCGGGCAAATATATCAGGATCTGGAGAAAAAGAATTTCTATTTTATGTATGTGCCCTATTGCCAAAAGGATACAGGATTTAAGCTGCTGCTGGAATTCTGGGTAGAGCATATTGACTATGAGGATGAGGCCTTGGTGGAATTTGTATATGGTCTGCATGAACAATATACCACTGCGGGGGACGCATGTTTAAACAGGCAAATTTTTGAAGATTTTAAGGAGGTGGAGAAAAAGGAGAAACAAAGGCGGAAAGCGCCGCTGGAAGAAAGAACGGCAGAGTCGGAGTCTGTGACAGGGTTGGAGACATTGCCGGATCGCAGCGGCCTTCAAAGTACGGGTGAAGCGCCGGAAATGGGGGACGGAGACAGGAAAAAGGGATTTCTTTCCTTCTTGGGAAGCCGCAGGAAAAAACAGGATTCCGTATCTTATCAAGAAATTTTACGGCAGCAGGTGGGCATGCAGACCCTTGGGGCTGTAAGTGAGGAATCCTCTTATGGCAGAGACAGAGAGCTGGAGAGTGAAGAAGAATATGGCAGAACCATGTATCTGGAGGACCAAAGGCATGAGCAGGTGAGAGGCTTGTACAGAGACAATGGAGAACTGGCAGTGGAGATTGACAGATTGCCCTTTGTAATCGGAAAGAAGAAGGAAGAGGTGGATTATGCGCTGGAGGACCGTTCCGTCAGCCGCATTCATGCCAGGATATTGGAGGAGGACGGCATTCTCTATCTGGAGGATTTGAACTCTACCAACGGAACGTATAAAAATGGACTAAGGATGCAGCCCTATGAAAAGCGACGGCTGGAAAGAGACGATGAACTTCGGTTCGGCATGGCGGAATATACATTTCAATAGGCATTTTTTCAGGTTTATAGGCATTCTTTCAGGTTTTCGTTGACGAACAGGGGCAAAGAGTGGTACAGTTTTCTATATGGACAAACAGGGCATTTCTATAGACGAGTATTTGAGAAAACTGAGAGCTCTGAGAACACTCCCTTTTGTGAGCGCCGGGCTGGTTACCGCCAATGTGGTGATATATCTTCTCTGCCAGCTGCCGGGAGATGTTCTGTATGAGAGAGGCTGTCTGAGCGCATATGACATTATTGTCAATGAAGAATATGGGCGGATTTTTTGGTCCATGTTTCTGCATGCAGATACCAGTCACCTATTCAGCAATATGATCATCCTGCTTTTTATGGGAGCCATGATTGAGAAGGAGACAGGGCACCTTTCCTTTGCGGGAATTTACCTGGCATCGGGATTGGGAGGAAATCTGCTGTCCCTGGCCGGTAAAATTGCCAGGAATGACTGGGCGGTGTCCCTGGGGGCCAGCGGCGCGATATTTGGGCTGGATGGGCTTCTGCTGGCATTGGTACTCTTTTCGCGCAGACGGATGGAAAACATTACTATCGGAAGAGTACTTCTGATGATTGCCATGTCCCTATACAGCGGTTTTACCGGGGGTAATGTGGATAATCTGGCCCATATTGGAGGGTTGTTGGCAGGATTTGTGCTGGGAGTGCTATTGTCGATCTATTTACGTATCTCTAGGCGTTAAAACAGATGCGGGTTATGGAGGGAAAGGTGAATATTAATATCTATTATGGAGGCAGGGGCCTGATTGACGATCCTACCTTGTATGTAGTCAATAAGATGCGGGAAGTGTTGGAGGAGTTGCGGGTACATGTAACCCAGTATAACCTTTATGAAAACAAGAACGCTATTCCCACGCTGCCCCAGACCCTGAAAGAGGCGGACGGCATCATTCTGGCCAGCACTGTGGAATGGTATGGGATTGGCGGTTATATGTATCAGTTTCTGGACTCCTGCTGGCTGTATGGGGATAAAGAAAAGATAGCCAAATTATATATGTGTCCTGTGGTAATGTCCACTACTTATGGGGAACGGGAAGGAAAAATGCAGCTTGCCACTGCCTGGGAGGTACTGGGAGGGCAGCCCTGCAGCGGTATCTGCGGCTATATTGCCAATACTCTTACACTGGAGATGAAGCAGGAATATACTACCATTATAGAGAAAAAAGCAGAAAACCTGTATCGAACGGTCAACCAGAAAATTCCCAGTTTTCCGGCCAGCAACCAGGCGGTAAAAAACACAGTGGCCACAAGTCCCAATGTGGACTTGACTCCTCAGGAGTCGGAGCAGCTTTCCCGGTATGCGGCCGATGATGGCTACGTGCAGAGGCAGAAAGAAGATATTCAGGAACTGGCCAGCATGTTCCGGGATATGCTCAATGAGAAGGATGGAAATTCACAGGATACTTTTGTTCAATGCTTTAACCAGGCTTTTAAACCCCAGGCTGGATTTACCGCATCCTATGCCTTAAAGTTGGACGGCAGGGAGGACGCCCTGGTCATCCAGGTGGATGGCACTCAGGTGGAATGTTACTATGGCACAGTAGAGGAACCGGATGTGGAAGTGACAACTGCGTCAGATGTGATAGAAGAAATTATTGCGGGCCGGGTGTCCTTTCAAAGCGCGTTTATGTCCGGAACAATGAAAATGAAAGGCAATTTCCGTGTGATGCGGATGCTGGACAATTTGTTTGTCTTTGAGGAGTAAATAAAACGGAAAAGAGGAAAGAAAAACCATGAAGAAGGATGATTGTATATTTTGTAAACTTGCTAACGGAATGATTCCCACCAGAAGCATTTATGAGGATGAGAACTTCAAGGTGATATTGGATGCTGCGCCTGCCACCAGAGGACATGCCTTGATCCTTCCCAAGGAACATGCAGACAACCTGTATCAGATGCCGGAGGACATGATCGGTAAAGCCTTTGTACTGGCAAAAAAAATGGCGGCTTCCATGACGGAAACCCTGGGATGCCAGGGCTTTAACATCGTACAAAACAATGGGGAGGCGGCAGGTCAGACAGTGTTTCACTTCCATATACATTTGGTTCCCCGCTATGAGGATGACGGGCAGGGATTATTCTGGGAATCCCGCCATTATACGGATGATGTGCTGGATGAGATTTGCAGTCAACTGTCAAAATAGAATGAGGACAAATGCGCTGTGATCAGGAAATCTTCTGGAGGAGAGTCAGGGAAGCATGAGAACCATAGAGGTAGATACAATAACAGAAAATATCCGGGAAATGTGTATAGAGGCTAATCATTTCCTGTCGGCCGATATGAGACGGGCTCTGGATCATAGCGTGCAGGCGGAAAAATCTCCTCTGGGCAGGCAGATTCTGGAACAGCTGCAGGAAAATCTGCAGATAGCCGGGGAGGATATGATTCCCATTTGCCAGGATACAGGCATGGCTGTTATCTTTCTGGAGGTTGGCCAGGATGTACACTTTGAGGGAGGCAGTCTCGAGGAGGCTGTTCATGAGGGCGTGCGAAGGGGCTATGTGGAAGGTTATCTGCGCAAGTCCGTGGTGAAAGACCCGCTGATCCGGGAGAATACCAGAGACAATACGCCTGCGGTTATTCATTATGAAATAAAGCCCGGGGACCGGGTGAAGATTACCGTGGCCCCCAAGGGCTTTGGAAGTGAGAATATGAGCAGGGTGTTTATGCTTAAACCGGCGGACGGAATAGAAGGCGTGAAGAATGCAATCCTGACAGCGGTAAGGGACGCAGGCCCGAACGCCTGCCCTCCTATGGTGGTGGGAGTGGGCATTGGCGGGACTTTTGAGAAATGTGCCATTATGGCCAAACAGGCTTTAACCAGAGAGACCGGCGTATACTCGTCCATTCCTTATATAAAAAAGATGGAGGAGGAACTTTTGGACGCCATCAACAAATCGGGTATTGGACCTGGGGGACTGGGTGGTTCCACCACTGCGCTTGCCGTGCATATCAATACCTACCCCACCCATATAGCCGGGCTGCCGGTGGCGGTGAATATCTGTTGCCACGTCAACCGGCACGCAGTGAGGATTTTATAGAACGAAGATATTCCGGCAGTGATTGCAGGCTGAGATAGAGGTCTGTGGAAAGATACATAGGGAAAGATACATTCAGAAGGGAGTTCATGTGGGAGACGGGAAGGTAAAACATCTGTGTGTGCCTTTTGGCAAAGAAGAAGCGGTAAAATTGCGGGCGGGGGATTATGTTTATCTGAGCGGCATCCTCTATACAGCCAGAGACGCCGCGCATAAAAGAATGCAGGAAGCATTGCAGGAGAACGGGGAATTGCCCTTTGATCTTGAAAACAATGTGATTTATTATATGGGACCATCGCCTGCACGGGAGGGGAGACCCATAGGCTCTGCGGGCCCCACAACGGCCAGCCGTATGGATAAGTATACCCCTGCTCTGCTTGATCTGGGATTGCGGGGAATGATTGGGAAGGGAAAGCGCAGCACAGCAGTCATAGAGGCCACGATTAGAAACCAGGCTGTATATTTTGCGGCTGTGGGCGGCGCCGGTGCACTGCTGTCCCGGTCCGTTATTTCATCTGAGACCATAGCTTATGATGATTTGGGAACGGAGGCAATCCGCAGGCTGGAGGTCAGGGATTTTCCCGTAATCGTAGTGATAGACAGCGAGGGAAATAACCTGTATGAAACGGCTGTTTTGCAGTATACAGAAAAAATTGAAAAAAGCGATTGACAAATCGGAAAAGCTTATGTATAATAATTTTTGCGTCACCTTGAAAGACGCAAATAGCATATTGGTAGTGGTGTAATTCAGATTTGGAGAAGTACTCAAGAGGCTGAAGAGGCGCCCCTGCTAAGGGTGTAGGTCGCTAACGCGGCGCGAGGGTTCAAATCCCTCCTTCTCCGTTTTCTACCAGTGCTGAATTGCAAAGTAGAAAAAAGTTTAAAAAAGTTGTTGACAAGCTTTGGAGGATGTGGTATCTTATAGAAGTTGCCGCTGAGAACGAAAGCGATAACAACAAAAACAATGCATAGGGCGATGCCTAATGCGGAAGTTCCGAGTGAGAATTCCAAACGCAAGTCCAGAACATTGACTCAGAGCAAACAATCGGAACGTAAGTTCCATGAACCTTGACAAATAAACAGCAATGCAACCCTGAAAATTCTTTAAAATCTTTCCTTATTAAGAAGGAAAGAGGCTGAACCCAAATGGGGGAAGCAAAAGTAATTTCAGAGAACAAAACCTAAAAGACAGTAATGCCAGATGACAGAAACTGGCTTGGGTTAAACTTTAAACATGAGAGTTTGATCCTGGCTCAGGATGAACGCTGGCGGCGTGCCTAACACATGCAAGTCGAACGGAGTTACGATGAAACCTAGTGATTCGTAACTTAGTGGCGGACGGGTGAGTAACGCGTGGATAACCTGCCTTACACTGGGGGATAACACTTAGAAATAGGTGCTAATACCGCATAAGCGCACAGAGCCGCATGGCTCAGTGTGAAAAACTCCGGTGGTGTAAGATGGATCCGCGTCTGATTAGCTGGTTGGCGGGGTAGAAGCCCACCAAGGCGACGATCAGTAGCCGGCCTGAGAGGGTGAACGGCCACATTGGGACTGAGACACGGCCCAAACTCC